>Ga0256405_10006108_pt1 | contig 19716 bp, 17 predicted proteins | sample RumenRJG_02DNA_FD_189096 | JGI IMG/M metagenome (GOLD analysis project Ga0256405, IMG submission 189096) | Bovine rumen microbial communities from Lethbridge, Alberta, Canada - RJG_02 | ecosystem: Host-associated > Mammals > Digestive system > Stomach > Rumen | place: Canada: Alberta... | reverse complement strand
GAAGAAGATGCTGCCGATGAACCGGAGACGGAGGAAGACGGAGAGGATGCTCTCGTTTACGAAGTTTCCGCAGACGGAAAAGCGACCGGCGATGCAGCCGCGTTTGAAGCAGAGGACTGATCTGCTCGATCCGTTATCATTGGAAATAATTCATCCCCCGGGGTCCTCCCGGGGGATGTTTGCTATCTGTCGTTGAAAAGATGTTCCTATTCAGTCTGATGTCGGTGCTGCATCCGTGACGACGGAAGCATCTGAGGAAGCCGCTTCAAAAGATGAACTGTCAGCTGCAGGCTCTGCAGAAGGCGTAACCGCAGGTGCGTTCATCGCCTGACGTGCTGCTTCTTCCGCTTTTTTCGCTTCAAAAGCTACCGCCGTGGGATCTTCACTGGTCAGGAACTGAGAGAAGATGTAGCCTTTTTCGTTCTGAACGGCAACGTGTGTCCACTCACCGGTCACACCGAGAACCTGAACCTGCTGGCCGTTCTGCATGCTGTCGATAATCGCACCTTCCAGGGAAGGAGATTTACGGAAGCGGACTTCGGTTCCCTTTACATAAGCGTACACGACTCGACTGCTGTCCCCGCTGTCACGGCCGGTGACATCGGATTCCTTCTCTTCGGGAACTTCTGAGACGTAGAACAGAATCAGATCATTGGCGTTTTCAGAGAGCGTAAGATACTGATCCGTATCAATCGTGATCGTACGTTTGCTGTTGGGACGCATGGTGATTTTAATCGGCCCGTCCTCCTCTTCTTCGGCTTCAGCAGGTCCGACGGCGGCGGAACTGCTGAGCTCTGCCGCAACGGCCCCGGCATCGGCTCCGGACTCAGCTGGAGCGGGAGAGCCGTCGGCAGAAGGCACGGGAGAAACCGCCGGGGAGGCGTCCGGAGAAGAAGACGGGGATGTCTCCGGAGAAACCTCCGGAGAAGGGGAAGCTTTCGAAGCTGCCGTCTTATCTGTGGCGATCGTGAGTTCGACAGGGATGGAGTTGTTGTTCAGAATGTCATAGACCCCGTACGGCACACGGAATTCAATGACCGGTTCCTCATTCCCTCGGGCCCTGGTACGAGTCCCGTATTTGCCGGTCTCATCCCAGGACAGGACCAGATAATTTACCACGGGTGTATTGCGGTCAACTTCGGTGCTTTCCTTCCGGGGGAGATGAATCACGACAAACAGAACAACAAGAAAAGCAACCCCGACAACAACCCAGGGACTGACAGACCACACATTTTTGGCCCAGCGTTTTAGCGTTTTGCTACTGATTCTGCGCTTTTTGGTTATTGGATCCGGTTTTGCGGGAGCGATCACGGAGGGGTCCGGGTCATCGGGCAGAGAAGCCCCGAGATCCTCTCGGCACTTCCGGAGAAGGGCATGTTCAAAATAAGCAGTCCGCAGCAGACCGGCGTCGCTTCGCTCCGGGATATCCAGCTCTCTTGCCAGATCCTGAATGCTTTCGGCATTGACCTTTGGAAACATGGTCTTGACCAGCAGACCGATTGGGACGAAACGGATTTCTCCCTCATGCCCGAAGCGCTCGAGCAGGACACGGAGAAACTGCAGGGCATTCGGTTCTGCAACGACAACCTGATCGGTCAGAATCCGTGAGAGGCTGCCGGCAACCTGCTCCGCCTGATAGTAGCCTGATTCTGAAACGGCATTGACATCAGAGTCAGAGGCGATCCTTACCACAGCTTCCTGAGTGACAAAATCATTCTCGATCTGAAGCATGGACACGGAGGAGATGGCGTTGACCGCGGGGTTCGGGCCGGTGGTACGAACATCCAGCACATAATAATCAGAGAGAGCGGCGATGGCTGATGCTTTTGTGATTTGCTTGTAGGTGATCATGAATACCTCCAACCGGGTATGACAGAAGAAATCAGAATGAAATACCGAGAAGATGGATCAGCATTCCGAAAGCGACGGCCAAAAGGTAGAGAAGAAGGGTAATACGCAGGTTTTCTTTTTGATCCGGATTGACCCGAAACAAAATCAGCAGACCGACACCGGCTCCGTCCAGCAATCCGGTGATCAGATGACTGGCAGGCAGCACACCGTGCAGGTACATTTGCGTCAGCAGGACAGAGGCTCCGCAGTTGGGAATCAGGCCGATCAGACCGGAGAGAAACATTCCGCTGACTGGTCGGGAAGAAATGACGGCGGTCAGACGCTCCTCCCCCAGAAAGAGAAAGCACAGATTCAAAATGACCGTAATCACAAATACGAAGAGAATGATATGAAGGGTGTGCTTTAGAGCAGAACCGACAATACTTCCGTTTTCGCAATGACAGTGCTCCTTTTCACAGAGCCGATCAATCAGAAAATCTTCCCCGTCTTCCGGCTGACCGGTTTTTCTGCTACTGCGGATATGGCAGAATCCGTCGATGATAAAACCGCAGAGAATTCCGATGACCAGTTTGACCAGAAGCAGCTTCAGCATTTTGGCGGCTGGAACCGCTTCGGAGATCATGATTGGAATCATTTCATCCGAAGTGGAGAGAAAGATGGCAATCAGGGTCCCGAGAGAGATCGCGCGTCCCGCATAGAGGTTGGACGCAGCTGCAGAAAAACCGCATTGGGGAACAGCGCCCAGAAGACCGCCCCAGAAAGGACCCATCCAGCCGGCCCGCTTGACCAGGTCGCGGACCCGGTCTTCGGTATGGCTTTCCAGATATTCCATAATAAGATAGGTCACAAACAGGAACGGAAGAATTTTCAGTGAATCTAAAACTGCATCTAATAAAGCGTCGAGCATGGACTACCCCTCAGGAGAAAAGATATTGTATTATACGTCAGCTGACAGGGCATTTCAAGTAAGAGTTTGTAAATCAATGAAATTATCTATTAATTTTACCATCGAATGTGGTATAGTAACTAAGCTAAAATAAAAAATGCGGATGTAGTTCATCGGTAGAACTCCGGCTTCCCAAGCCGATAAGGTGGGTTCGACTCCCATCATCCGCTCCAAAATGAGAACCCGTCAGGCTGTTTGTCTGGCGGGACTTGTTTTGTAAAATAAAAAGGGTAGTTTCCTTCGGTTGAAGAATCCCAATGCATATGATATAATCCCTTTTATTAACAAAAAAGTGTGCAACAGGAAGTGATAACATGCTGATCCGACATGCTGTTGAAGATGATTTTACCCGAATGATGGAAATCTACGCTTATGCAAGAAAGTTTATGGCAGACCATGGGAATCCCAATCAATGGGGACCCACCAATTGGCCGCCGGAAGCGCTGATTCATCAGGATATCGCAGATTGCTGCAGCTATGTCTGTGAAGAGAACGGCAGGGTGATCGGTGTGTTCTTCTTTGCGCTTGGGAAAAACGTCGAGCCAACCTATCGCCTGATTGAAGACGGCGCCTGGAGAAACGATGAGGCTTATGGTGTCGTACATCGGATTGCAGGGGACGGCTCCAGAAAGGGAATCGGGGCATTTTGCATCAACTGGGCATTTGAACAGTGCGGCCACCTGCGCATGGATACACACGCGGATAATATCGTGATGCAGAATTTGCTGAACAAACTTGGGTTTGAAAAGCGCGGTATCATCCATGTGGTCGAGGATGATTATCCTCGCTTTGCTTACGAGAAATAAGAAAAAATCATGGGATCAGACGAATGATCACGGTGCGCTTGAGAGGAGTAGTATAGAGAATGAAATCAGAGAGACCTTATCCGCAGCTCACTGTTTCCAAAAAAGGGAGCAGAAGCGCACAGGCCGGTCACCCGTGGATCTATGATGAAGAGATCCTTACCTCCCATGATCAGCTGGACAATGGCTGTCTCGTGGATGCCGTTACGGAAAGCGGACGATACCTCGGAACCGGACTTCTGAGCCTGACGAGCAAGATCCGTATCCGCATCCTTTCGAATAATGCAAATGACCGCTTTGACGAAGCGTTCTGGAGACGGCGGATTCAGTATGCCTGGAACTACAGAAAAATCGTGATGGGCGAGGACGCAAGCTGCTGCCGGCTGATCTTCGGTGAAGCAGACGGCTTCCCCGGACTGACCGTGGATCGCTTTTCAGATCTGCTGTCGGTGCAGTGTCTGTCTTATGGCATGGAACAGCGCAAAGACCTGATCTTTCCGCTGCTGATCGAAACGCTGAACGAAGACGGGCAGATGATTCGAGGCATCTATGAGAGAAACGACAACGCACTGCGGGAGAGGGAAGGCCTTGCCCAGATGAAAGGCTGGTACTGCAACGCAGGCCTGGCAAATCCGGGACTGCCTGAGACGGAAATCACGGAGAACGGAATCCGATATCTTGTGGATGTGGAGAACGGTCAGAAGACCGGTTTCTTCCTGGATCAGAAGTACAACCGGCTTGCGGTGGCAAAACTATCACGAGGCCTGCGGGTCCTCGACTGTTTTACACATACGGGTTCATTTGCACTGAATGCAGCGGCAGGAGGAGCAAGTCATGTTACGGCGGTAGATATCTCGGAGACTGCGATTGCACAGGCAAAAGAAAACGCCATACGAAACGGACTGCAGGACAAAATTGATTTTTTAGCAACGGATGTGTTTGATCTCCTTCCTGAACTGGCCGCTGCCGGCCAGAAACCCTATGATCTGATTATTCTGGATCCTCCCGCGTTTACCAAATCTCGTAAGACGGCAAAGAATGCAGAACGAGGTTACCATGAGATCAACTACCGGGCGATGAAACTTCTGCCGAGAGGCGGCTATCTCGCGACGGCCAGCTGCAGTCACTTCATGCCCGCCGCCCAGTTTGAAACGATGCTGCGCAGTGCAGCTGCAGATGCGGGGGTCAGTCTGCGGCAGATTGAAGTACGACAGCAGGCAGCGGATCACCCGATCTTGTGGAATGTCCCGGAGACGGATTATCTGAAGTTCTACCTTTTTCAGGTCATATAACGAGATTCGTTCATGATTCTTTCATTGATTTGACGGATGATTTCCTGTATGATACGTGACCAGAGGAGTTGATGTTCAACTGTGAGACGGAATGCCAGGCAGTTCTTTCTCTTCCTTCTGACGGTGTGCTTCTCTGTGGCTTTTATCCCCTGTATCGGAGCAGCGGAAAACCTTTCTGTGATCCGTGAGAAAGAAATTGAGACGCTGTTTGATGCTTACCTTAGAGAGAATGATCTCAATCCGGATCTGATTTCCGTTGCTTATGAGTATACGGGGACAGGGGAGAGATGGTATCATCTTGAAGACCGGTGGTATTATTCTGCAAGCCTCTACAAGGTCCCTTTGATGATGCTTCTTGCGGAAAGAGAATATCTGGGAGAACTCACGAAAGACAGCAGCATCAACGGTCTGCCGCTGGAGACGATCGAGGAAGAGGTCCTTGTTAACTCCAATAATCCCATTGCATATTCCACGCTGCTTTATATTGCACAGCCGGATGTCTGCAGAAAAATGTTCTGCAGATACTCCGATCTTCCTGAGGAGTATTATACCTGGGACTTTTACGGCGGAAGCTATTTTACCGCCCGGTTTATGACGGATGTCATGTCGACACTGTACCGGAATACGGAACGCTTTCCTCGAATGACAGACTGTATGAAACGGGCGCAGCCCGACCACTATTTCCGCCTGAAACTTGGCGACCGCTGGGAAGTGGCGCAGAAATACGGTAGCTATCAGGATGAAGACGGGACGGACTGGAACCACACAAGCGGAATCATATATACCCCGCATCCTTTCCTGTTGACTGTGATGACGAGGTACGGCGGCATTTCAGAGACAATCATCGGTGATCTGGCTGAGCTGTTCTGCGAGTATACCATCCAAGCGGACAGCAGATTGCCTGCAGAACAGCCGGAAAATGCGGAGACGACAAACGCTCTTTCCGATGACACCACTGCTGCAGACATACTGCGCAGGACTGAGGATAGGAGCTCTGATCTGCAGAAGTCTGAACCAACACAAGATGAAGAACGGACGATGGATTCTGAGCAGGCCCCCCCCTGAAGACGCAGTCAAATTTGAAGTGACAGATTCGGGGACGCTGACCCCGGCATATGAAGCGGAATCCCCGAGCGGCAGGCTGGCAGTAATTGCCGCTGCACTGGGGCTTGAGCTCATTCTGGGGGTGTCGATGGCCTTTATGCAATATCAGCGTGGCAAACGGCAGAAGCGTCGAAGATACTAACAGAAAAACTTGAACGATAAGGAGCTTGTCTTGAACCGTAAGAAAAGCTTGAAAAAGTATATTTGCCTGATTCTTGTCGCGGGCTGCTGTCTGCTCTGCGCGGGCTGTTCCTCCGGGGGGACCGGCTATGGAGTCAAGGCAGTGATGACACTGGTGGATCAGGAGTATTCCATTGCATTTCGCAATGACGATCCGACGGCCTATTATGTGATCGGAGCGATTCAGGCCCTGGACGAGGAAGGAAAGCTCAGCGAACTCTGTACCAAATGGTTCGGCCAGCGTATCATTTCCTTCCCTAGAACCAACATCCGGCTGGATGAACTGCCCCCCACAGACTATCGGGAATTTATTATCGGTCTTGATATCAACTCGTTCCCGCTGGCTTACTCTGCCAACGGTGAATACTGGGGCTTTGATGTGGAATTTGCCATCGCTGTGGCAGAAAAGCTCGGCTGGCATATCAAAATGCAGCCGATTGAAAAAGAGAATGTATACATCGAACTTTCCTCCGGAAACATCGACTGTGCCTGGGGCGGGCTGGCATTGAACCCGGATGAGATTGAGCAAAGAGTGTATTCCAGATACGGCCCGTATGTGGAAAATGACATCGTCGTTGCAGTGCGTGCCAACAGCTATACCATGAACAAAATGATGCTCTCCGGGAAAAAGATGGTTATGCCGTCCACACCTGAGGCCATGGAAGCGTTGAACACGGATCAGAAGCTGATTAAGCGCCTCGGCCAGATTACACGACTGGCAGGAGGAACAACGGAGTGTTTTGCACAGCTTTATGCCGGAAAATGTGATGCAGTGCTTACAGACAGTACCGCGCTCTATTACTTTAACAGCCATTAAGCTTAAACAACTATCAAGTAAGGCCCGCACCTCGGATCAAACGATCGCAGGAGGTGCGGGCCTTTTGTTAAAACAGAGAATTGTAGAATTACTTAAAAAGAATCAGAGCAATGGCCTCCAGGGTTTCACCGCCGATGTTTTTCAGCGAATGACCTTCGCCGTCGTCAACGAAGGTGACATCTCCGGGGCCGACGGTAACAAGCGTGCCATTGTCATTGTATTCGCCCTGACCTTTCAGAATGTAGTAGGTCTCGCCGTCCCCGTGATGAATATGCCAGCCGACTTCGCAGCCCGGATCCAGAAAGAGATGATTGAAGACACGGCCCTTGTCATACATTTCGGCGTTGGTTTCAAGAATCAAACGCATACGGGCCGTGCCTGCTCCATCAAACATTTTCTTTTCCGTGTATTTGGCTTCCTTGTTATAGCGTACCATATTGATCCCTCACAATCAAAGAATGAAGCATGATTCCATAAACATTATAACGGGAAAACGGGAAAATATCAACGAGAAAACTCAATTCCCCACAATTTATCACGTTCAGGGAGTATTGCCGATTTAATTTTACAATTTATTATCAATTTTTGAAAAAAAAAGCTTTTCAAAACGCACTTTTTCATATATATTATGAGCAATTCCAAAGAATGATCAAATTTGATCGTTCTTAGTGGCCAGCATATCTAGGATGGAGCTGATCTACCGTGGCAATTGAAGTCGGCAGTATTCAGGAGGGAAAGGTAACAGGTATCATGAATTTCGGCGCTTTTGTCTCGCTTCCGGGCGGGAAAAGCGGACTGGTTCATATTTCTGAGATTTCCAACACATTTGTAAAGGACGTGCATGATCACCTTCATGTCGGACAGATGGTGAAGGTAAAGGTTCTCGAAATTAACGAGCAGGGAAAGATTAATCTTTCGATCAAGCGGGCGCAGGCAGAAGAGAAAAAGGAGGCGGAACAGGAGGCGGTCCAGCCGGCTTTTGTACCGAGCAAGCCTTCTTCTCCAGAAGTCGGAGTGGTTGCACCTCCGTCCGGGGACTTGAGTTTTGAGGAAAAGCTGAAGAAGTTCATGCAGGCTTCTGACAGCAAGAATGCGGACAAGCGCCGGAATACCGAGCGCAAGCAGCACGCGAGGCGTAAATAATTCCTTATTACGCTGTTTTGAGCATGTCCTGACAAAAACAAACAGGCATCCTTCCGGTGCAGACTTAGTCGTGCAGGAAGGGTGCCTGTGTGCATCCTGTAAACGGTTCAGGACTGGATATATTCGCAGCTGCTGAGAGGGTTCCAGTCGGCGTCATACCGGTGGTAGACAAAATGATTGATATTATTCAGGGCGGCCATATAGAAGCCGGTGTCCATCGTGGAGACAAACTTGGTGTCGCCCAGTTCACAGGGCAGATCAACACTGTACTCCTGTTCGTCTCCGAAGCTGATACGAAGCAGCGCTGCATCTCTGGTCAGAATCACGCGGGAGGACACAGAAAGAGCAGAGAAGTTTTGGCCGACCGTAAACGGAAGCAAATCGGGAGAGCCGGAGTAGAGAGCCCAGTTACCGCAGTAGGGGAGATAAAGATTCAGAAGTCCCTGCCAACGTTCCCGGTCGGTAAATTCTCCGTCAAAAGCATTGAGCCAGGATTGTGCCCCATACAGGTCTCCCGTGCTGCACAGCATGAAGAAATCGCGGGTATAATCTGTGGCTTCCGCGATCAGCTGCGGATAAGAAGCGCTGTCGCTGTAGTCTCCGAGAGAACGGAACATCTCCGTAAGGGCATCTTTCAGAAGTGCAAGATTGCTGCCGGGGGCGTCTTCCAGACGGATGTCCGACTTGTCTTTGCCACAGGCGGCTCTCAGCTCATCCACAAAGCTGCTGCCAAGTCGAAGCGCTTCTGAAGTGGGGAATGAGAAGACACTGGTTCCGTTGGGATCGGTCGAGATGCCGGCATAAATACGACTGACGTCATAATGGGTCAGAAACTGATAAAGAGCGACGGCTTTGCGGTAGCGGCATTCAGAAACCATCTTCCTGCTGTCTGAGAAGTCCTCGAGACTTTCAAATATGGAGAGCGCTTCACTATAAGCTCCGGATTCAAGCAGAGCGCTTGCCTGATCATAGATCTCCTGCTGCTGCTGCCGCAGCTCTTCCGCTGCCTGCTCGCGGAGCATACGGACTTCCGCGTCTGCTCCCCCGCGACATTCCTCCGCGCGGGAAACGCTGTCTCTGTAGTCTCCAAGAGCATCGAATGCATCCCCGGCAGCACGATAAAGGAGCATGGAAACCGTCGTGTCATCCTTGAGATCCGCAGAGGAAAACCCGGCGGTCTCCAGCAGGGAACTGTCACCGGCTTTGGCAGCATCCATCAGCCGGGCAGCTTCCTGGTAGGGAATCTCACGGTTCAGAATCGTTTCACTGTCCCGATACATCGGGATATCCGACAGAAGCTCCTGGGCGGTGGACAGATCCCCGGCATGAAGTGCGTTCATAGCAGTCCGGTAATGATGTTCACGGTAAACAGCGCCGGGAGCAGCCGCAATCAGGAGAGCCACCAACAGGATAGCCGGAATAATAAAGATGAGATATTTTTTCTTCAGAATATTTTTCATCGAAAACACCACCTTCTGTGAATCCGGTCTGTATAAATGCAGTATAGCATGCAAAACAGAGACTTGCAATGAGATTTCACAATTTCTGTGACACTTCGTTGACATCGAAACACAAAATGACTATAATTGAATCACCACTTTTATGGAGGATTCAACTATGATTGCGATTGGTTCTGATCATGGCGGCTACGCACTGAAGCAGGCTGTGATGAAGCATCTGGAAAGCAGAGGAGAACAGTATCACGACTTTGGCACATACAGCGAAGCCAGCTGTGATTATCCGGATTACGGCAGAGCGGTAGCAGAGGCTGTTGCAGGCGGTGAATATCAGTATGGGATCATCATCTGCGGAACAGGGATCGGCATCTCCATCACGGCCAATAAGGTGCATGGGATTCGGGCAGCACTCTGTGGAGACTGCTTCTCTGCCGAAGCCACGAGACTGCACAATGACGCAAATATTCTTGCTATGGGTGCCCGTGTTGTCGGAGAAGGTCTGGCACTGAAGATCGTGGATACCTTCCTGGACACGCCCTTTTCAAACGACGAACGTCATATCCGCCGGATTTCCAAGATCGAACCGTGATCTGAGCTTTCCAAGAAGGAGTAGAATCATTGGCAAAGAACTCAGATTTTTATCAGGGGAGAAGACAGCGAAGAAACTACTGGCTGATTCCGTTTGTGCTGCTGATCGGCCTGATCACATTGCTGGTCGTGCTTTTCTACGGGCTGCAGAAGTATGCGGTCATCAGTAATGACACGGTGAAGGTTGTCTTTTCCGACGCCGACGAAACGGTCAATTCCGGAACAATGACCTCTTCGGATTCGAACATGGTCTTTGATTCCGTGATTCCGGAGATTGTCTTTCAGCCTCCTGACTATTCCCGAGTGGTGGCTACGGCAGGGAGAAGAGTGAGACCTCTCCGCGCTGTTTTCATCAGTGCTGAAGAGATCGGAGAGAGGCGGCTGCAGGACGCCGCTGCAAACCTGGTAGACGGTAATGCACTGATGCTGGAGATGAAACCAAGAAGCGGCCAGCTGATGTGGAATTCCAAAGCTTCTCTTGCCTACAGTTATGGCCTCGGAACCGATAATGACTTTACCAATTCCCTCCCGGAGCTGATCCCTGCCCTTAAAACCCGGGAAGATGGGAAGAGCGTCTATATGGTAGCGCAGATCAGTTGCTTTATCGACGAGATGCTGGCCTCCCGAAGCACCCAATACGCGCTGAGAACGGAGACGGGATTCAACTACAGCGATGAAAACGGTTCCTGGCTGGATCCGTATAACGCAGATTTGCGCAACTACATCATCGAGCTGATCCGAGAACTGTATGACATGGGCTTCGATGAGGTGGTTCTGGCTGATGTGATGCACCCGGTTGGCGCAACGGTTCAGACTGCGGAGGGGGAGACCATCAAGGCCAAGTTCCTTTATACCAGAGAGATGTCTTATGAACCGGACCCGGTCACGGCGATCTGCGGGTTTGCCGTATATGTGGCGAACGAACTGAAGGACAAACCAGGGCTGCTTTCCATCTATGCCGACAGCCCACAGGCTCTGGTCCGTAACAACGAGGACAGCGGTCAGAACGCGGTTTTGTTCATGAAGATCTATGACCGTGTTTTTTATCGGACTGACCGATATACCTATACCTATAATCTGCAGGATATGGAGGGAAGCGTACCTTACGGAAACGTCCATGACCGTTTCGTTCCGGTGGTAATCAACCTGATTCCGCATGACAACAGTTCCTGGGTCTATATCGAACAGATTGCAGCGGAATAGGCAGAAGAATATGATGAAAATGTCAGAATCAGAAACAATTCGTTGAGCGGGTTTGATTTGACATTGCAGGGGATTCAGTGTAAAATTCAAAAAGATGACCGGACGGCAGATCGCCGTTTCGCTCAATCAATACGGCAAAAGGAGTACAACCATGTATAAGGTAGTAACCAAGCGATATCTGAATGATGCCAAGAGCATCTGCCTTTTCGAAATTGAAGCACCGCTCGTGGCAAAACACGCCCAGGCGGGCCAGTTTGTCATTTTCCGCCTGGATGAGCAGGGAGAGCGTGTCCCCGTTTCCGTTGCCGGCTATGACCGTGAGAAGGGAACCGTCACCGTGATGGTGCAGGCTGCGGGCAAGACGACCAAAATGCTCCACACGGTGGAACAGGGGGACTACATTTCAGACTTTGTCGGTCCTCTCGGCAAGGCGACCGAGATGGATGGCCTGAAGAAGGTCTGTGTTGTCGGCGGCGGTGTCGGCTGCGCGATTGCGTATCCGATTGCCAAGGAGATGCATGCCAGAGGCATTGACGTGACCTTCATCGGCGGCTTCCGCAGCGCGGATATCGTGATTCTGAAGGAAGAGCTGAAAGAAGCGTCCGACAAGCTCATCATGTGCACCGACGACGGTACCTATGGCGAGAAGGGCTTCACCACGGTGTTCCTGAAGAATGAGATTGAAGCAAACATCAAGGAAGGCAAGCCCCAGTTCGATCGCGTCATTGCCATCGGTCCGGACATCATGATGAAGTTCCTGGCGGACGTCACCCGCCCCTATGGGATCAAGACCATCATCTCCCTCGACCCGATCATGGTGGACGGAACCGGCATGTGCGGATGCTGCCGTGTCGTCGTCGGCGGGGAAACAAAGTTTGCCTGTGTGGACGGCCCGGACTTTGATGCCCATGAAGTGGATTTTGACAGCCTGCTGAAGCGCGCTGCCTTCTATAAAGATGAGCAGGATGAAGCGGCCCAACACATCTGCAAGATCACAGGAGGAAAGAGAAATGGCTAATCTGAAGGTCAATATGAGCATGACGAAGAACGAAATGCCCGAGCAGGACCCTGTTGTCCGTGCCAGGAATTTCGATGAAGTTGCTCTTGGATATGATGCAGAGACCGCAATGAAGGAAGCAGCCCGTTGCCTGGACTGCAAGAACAGCCCCTGCCGCACCGGCTGCCCGGTCAGCGTAAAGATTCCCCGTTTTCTTGAGAAAGTCCGTGACGGCGATTTTGACGCGGCCTATGACATCATCACCAGCACCAACTCTCTGCCGGCGGTTTGCGGTCGTGTGTGTCCTCAGGAGAAGCAGTGTGAATCCAAGTGTGTCCGCGGCCTGAAGGGTGAGTCTGTCGGCATCGGACGTCTGGAGCGCTTTGTGGCGGACTATCACATGGCCAAGCAGGACAAGCCCGAGCCTGTTGCCCCCGAATCCAACGGCCACCGCATTGCAGTGATCGGCTCCGGCCCCGCAGGTCTGACCTGTGCCGGCGACCTTCGCAAGATGGGCTATGATGTGACCATTTTTGAAGCGTTTCATAAGTCCGGCGGTGTTTTGGTCTACGGGATTCCTCAGTTCCGTCTGCCGAAGGAAATTGTCGCAGCGGAGATCGAGAACCTGATTAAGATGGGCGTCAAGATCGTGAACAACGCCATCATCGGAAAGTCCATCACGGTGGACGAACTCTTTGAAGACGGTTATGAAGCGGTCTTCATCGGTTCCGGCGCCGGCCTGCCGCAGTTCCTGCACATTCCGGGAGAAAACCTCCTGGGCGTGTATTCCGCCAATGAGCTTCTGACCCGTACGAACCTCATGAAGGCATACCGTGACGATTATGACACGCCGATCAAACACTTTCACCGCGTCGCCGTTGTCGGTGCCGGTAACGTCGCGATGGACGCTGCGCGTGTTGCAAAACGCCTGGGGGCTGAGCATGTCTATATCACCTATCGCCGCGGACGCGATGAACTGCCCGCCCGTAAGGAAGAGGTTGAACACGCGGAAGCTGAGGGCATCGAGTTTAATCTGCTGAACAACCCCTGTGCCATCCACGGCGATGAGAACGGCCATGTCACCGGAATTGAGCTCATCCGTCAGGAGCTTGGCGAACCGGATGAAAAAGGACGCCGCAAACCGGTTGCGGTCCCGGATTCCAACTGGGTTCTGGATGTCGACACCGTGATTATTGCCATCGGCACCAGCCCGAACCCGCTGATCCGCAACACCACCGAAGGTCTGACCTTTACCCGCAAGGGCGGTATCGAGGCAGACGAGGGCGGCGTGACCTCCCGTCCCGGCGTTTTTGCCGGCGGTGACGCGGTCACGGGCTCCGCTACGGTCATTCTGGCCATGGGCGCCGGAAAAGCCGGAGCGAAGAGCATTGATGAGTACATTAAAAGCAAGAAATAACAAATCGTTTACTTGACAGATCACCGGTGCTGTGATATTGTCAGTCAAGGATAGTTAGGCGGGCGCCTGTGGTTTCCCACGGGTGCCCAATCCTTTTTCAGAATTGTTTGAGGATGTGATGGTCAGTGAACTATGATGTGATTGTGGTCGGTGCAGGCCCCGGAGGCATCTACACCGCTTATGAATTGATGAAGAGCAAGCTGAAGGTGGCCGTTTTTGAACTCGGCCGGCCGTTGAACCAGCGTAAATGCCCCATCGATGGAAAAAAAGTGAAGTCCTGCATCCGCTGCCCGGTCTGCAGCATCATGAGCGGATTCGGCGGTGCGGGTGCCTTTTCAGACGGAAAATATAACATTACAAATCAGTTCGGCGGAACGCTCTTCGAGTATACCGGAAAAGAAGAAGCACTGGATCTCATGCGCTACGTGGATCAGATCAACCTGGATCACGGCGGAGAGGGTACCCGGCTGTATTCCACCGCAAACACGAAGATCAAGCGCATGTGTCTGGAAAACGGCCTGCATCTGCTGGACGCGCAGGTGCGGCATCTCGGGACGGACATCAATTATGTGGTCCTGGAGAATCTGTATAACGAGATGAAGAATCATATGGACTTCTTCTTTAACTCCGCCGTAAGCACCGTGGATAAAACGGAAAGCGGGTATGAAGTCCATGTAGGGGATCAGGTCTATTCCTGCCGGAATCTGGTTCTCTCTGTCGGCCGCAGCGGCAGCAAATGGCTGGAGAATGTGTGCGAGAGCCTTGGGCTGCCGACAAATTCCAACCGTGTCGATATCGGTGTCCGCGTGGAACTGCCTGCCGATATTTTTGCCCACCTGACCGATGAACTGTATGAGAGCAAGATTGTCTACCGGACACAGAAGTTTGAAGACCTGGTTCGTACCTTCTGCATGAATCCGCACGGCGTCGTTGTCAACGAAAATACCAACGGTATCGTTACTGTCAACGGACACAGCTATGAAGATCCGTCACGGCACACGGAAAATACCAATTTCGCGCTTCTGGTTTCGAAGCATTTTTCGAGTCCCTTCAAGGACTCCAACGGTTACGGCGAGAGTATTGCCCGGCTTTCAAACATGCTGGGGGGCGGCGTGATTGTCCAGCGCTTCGGAGATCTGGTCCGCGGAAGACGCTCGACACCGTCCCGTATCCGGGACAGCTTTGTGACACCGACTCTTGCCGCAACTCCCGGCGACCTGAGCCTTGTTATTCCAAAGCGGATTCTGGACGGGATCATTGAGATGATCTATGCGCTGGATAAAATTGCCCCGGGAACTGCCAACGACGATACCCTTCTCTATGGCGTTGAGGTGAAGTTCTATAATATGGAAGTTCAGATTGACGAGCATCTTGAAACGAGAAATAAGGGGCTTTATATGATCGGAGACGGATCGGGTGTAACCCACTCCCTGTCGCATGCTTCCGCCAGCGGCGTCTATGTGGCTCGACGGATTATGGAGACGCTGCAGTGAGGGGCAGGCATGAGGCAGTCAGAGGCAGACATGAAGCACCGGCTTCCTCCGCACCAGGGCACACTGTCTCCAGGTCGATGAAGGAAAACGCTGCCCCTGCTGTGGAGCCCTCCGGTATGTTACATGAAGCTTCGGGCGGGAAAAAACAGAACTTCATGCACGGCGCCGCGATCCTTACTGTCGGTGTCGTAATCATGAAGCTGCTCGGTGCGATCTATAAGGTCCCGCTGGGTAACATCCTGGGGGATTATGGGTATGGGATTTTCCTGGCAACATATAATGTCTACAACATCTTCTTCACCCTTTCCACGGCGGGACTTCCAGTTGCCCTGTCCAGGCTGATTGCGGAGGCGGATGCCCGCGGAGAAGAATCGCTGAAGGAAAAAACCTTCCGATCTGCAATCGTAACCTTTGCGGCGATTGGCACGGTCTTCTCTCTGATCATGTTTTTCGGAAACCGTTGGCTTGCGACCGTCTATCTTGTGAAGCCGGATGCAGCTTTGAGTGTAAGAGCCATGGCACCGGCCATTCTCCTGGTCTGCCTGGTATCCGCATACCGCGGGTACTGCCAGGGCAACGGGAATATGATTCCGACCACGGTGGACGAGGTGCTGGAAGTCCTCTTCAAGGTTATCTCCGGTCTGGCCATCTCCGCAATGCTGGTGCATGCAGGGAGGGGGCTCCCTGAGGCTTCCGCAGGTGCGATTCTCGGCGTTTCCATCGGCTCGGTGGTTTCGCTCGGTTACATGATCGTCTATAAACATCGGAACTATCAAAGAACTGCCGTCAGCGGGGAAGTCAAGGACAGCGTTCTGAAGATCGCCGGAATCATCCTGAAAATCGGCATCCCGATCTCACTCGGAGCGAGCATCATGGCGATTCTGAGTTCGCTGGATCCAGGAATCTGCCACAGCCGTCTGGCTGCGGCCGGATTCTCCGAGCATGAGGCGGGCGTGCTGTTTGGCGTATACGGCAAGGTGCAGACACTGTTTAACCTTCCGGCCGCCTTTATGACGCCGCTCACCATCGCCATCGTCCCGGCTGTTGCGGGAGCCATCGCAAAGGGAAAGCGGGAGGAAGCCGAAAAAACCTCCGAAGATGCCATGCGTATGGCATCCGTGATCTCGATGCCGATGGGTGTCGGCCTTGCTGCGCTGGCTTTCCCGATCGTGAATGTCCTGTACCCGAACAGCCATCTTGCAGGTCCGGGCCTGTTGCGGATCATGGGCCTTGCGTCTTTCTTCGTCTGCATTGTCCTGATGGAAAACGCAATCCTGCAGGCCTCCGGAAAGGAACGCCTGCCTATGATCGCCCTGATCACGGGCTCTCTTGTGAAGATCGCCGTGAACTGGATCATCATTGCGATTCCTTCAATCAATATCTACGGTGCTCCGGTCGGGACCCTGATCGGATATCTCTGCATGGCAACCTTGGATTACATCTTTATCCGTCGGGCGCTGAATCAGAATCCGAATCTCCTCAAGGCCTTCGGAAAGCCCCTCTTCTGCAGCCTGGCCATGGGCATTTGCGCCGTTGGGAGCTACTATCTGGCCGATCTGCTTCTGCACGGAGCGGGAAAGATCGGGCTTGCCCTGGGCATGTTTCTTTCAATTGCAGTTGCGGTTGCGGTCTATCTGGTCGCGGTGATCCGAACCCGCTGCATCACCGGGGAGGATCTCCGGATGATTCCGGGCGGTGCCAAGGTTGGACGATTCCTTCATATCCAATAAATCCCAAAAAACATCCTGTACCGTCTGTGCGGTACAGGATGTTTTTTGGGATCAAGGAATTTCAGCATATCCCGGCTAGGATCCAAGATAAGTATCCGAAAGTCTTCTTGCAACGGATTTCATCTCCGCCAGAACCTCCTCCGGCCCGGTGATGCGGAGTCCGTCTCCGAGAGAAGTTACCCAGCCAAAAAAGTGCGGGCTGGTAATGACATCGACATGAGCACGGAAATGATCCTCATCCAGCGGGATGATGGAAATATCTTTTCCGAAGCGGTCGATCAGGGCACCGACCATATGGTTCTGACCTTCCAGCGTCACGCGAACCATCTCTCCGCCGTACATGCCGAAAAGACTCTTTGTATATTTGGCGGCATTGAATTCCCTGAACTGCTGTTTCCCCTCGCGGGGAATATCGGAAATGGACAGGCGGATGATCTTGTCGACACGGTAGTGCTTGATTTTTTTACCGTCATAGGCAACCAGATAGTAGTTTTCATCGACCCACATCAGACACCAGGGGCTGATCTGGTACCAGGCGCCGTTGCGGCGCAGTTCCTGCTTCTTGCTGACGTTCCATTGAAAATACTGAAAACGGATCTGGCGGTCGGCGTTGATCGCTTCATGCAGCATATCGACGTTATAGTAGATGCTCTCATTCATGGCTTTGATCCGGTCTGTAATCAGAACCTGGCGGTGGAGATGCTTGGCCTCATGGATGCTCACCATGGACTCCAGCTTCTTGATCAGTTCACGGGACTTCTTTTCCGTGATGAATTTAGAAGACTGCACTGCATCGACAAGAAGCTTCAGCTCCGGAAGCTCAAAAGAACGGGTGGCCAGATGATAACATACATTTCGTCCGATCTGTTCTTTCAGAATCTCGAGGCCGTATTTTTCAAGGGCGTCAAAATCCGTATAGAGGGTTTTCCGATCTGCATTGACTCCGTAAGCCGCGAGTTTGGCGGAGATCTCCTGCAGGGACAGGGAATGAGCGTCATCTGTTTCCTCCGAGAGAATCTTGACGAGGTATAGCATTTTGAGCTTCTGATTATCACCGGCAGCCATCGGTATGCCTCCAGATTAAAAGATAGCTTGAGTATAGCAGAAGAGAAAAGAAAACTCAAGCACCTGCCTCTCATGTGAGGCAGGTGCCTGTTTCATAACGTCAATCGCTTAGCAGCATCTTATACTCTTTTCCACATAACGCCGCCGGGGAGATCGGTGAGTTCGATTCCCATGGCGCGGAGCTCTTCCCGGATCCGGTCGGCCTCGGCAAAGTCTTTTGCCTTCTTTGCGGCGCGGCGGGCTTCGATCTTCGCCGTGACCTCTGCGTCTTCTTCGCCGCTTTCCGAGACGATGGAGAATCCGCCGGCTCCGGAGGCCTTGGCCGCTTCGGCCTTTTTCAGTTCTTCACGCTTCTCATCTGCCTTGTCAATGAGACGAAGGCCGAGGACCTGATCAAGATCCGCAATAAGCGCGAGCTTTGTTGCGTCGTTGGTCTTCGCTTTCAGCACATCATAGAGTGCTGTCACGCCGAGCGAGGTGTTGAGGTCGTTGTCCATTGCGGCCTTGAACTTCCCCGTGAGCTCGTCAAATAGCGCCTGATCCACAGGCTCACCGCTGTCCGGATTCAGTCCGGCAATGCGGGCAATGAGTTTCCGGTATGCACCCTGTGCGTTATCCAGATTCTCCCAGGTAAACACCAGGGACTTGCGATAATGGCTCTGCAGGCAGAAGAAACGGTAACTCAAAGGATCATAGCCTTTTTCCTCCAGCAGGGATACGGTCAGAAATTCGCCGCTGGACTTGGACATCTTGCCGGAAGAGGTGTTGAGATGCAGCACATGAACCCACCAGTTACACCACTTGTGGCCCAGATAGCTCTCGGACTGGGCGATTTCATTGGTGTGATGAGGGAAGGCGTTGTCGATGCCGCCGCAGTGGATGTCCAGATCCTCGCCGAGGTGCTTCATGGAGATGCCGCTGCACTCGATGTGCCAGCCGGGATATCCCACGCCCCAGGGCGAATCCCATTTCAGGGCCTGGTCCTCAAATTTGGATTTTGTAAACCACAGGACAAAGTCGTTGCGGTTGCGCTTGTTGGTGTCTTCTTCAACGCCTTCGCGGACGCCGACATCCAAATCATCGGCATTGAAGTCATTGAACACATAGTAGCGGTCCAGCTTCGAGGTATCAAAGTAGACGTTTCCGCCTGCAAAATAAGCATAACCGGTGTCCATGAGCTTTGAGATGATCTTAATATATTCATCGATGCAGTTGGTGGCGGGTTCCACGACATCCGGCCGCTTGATGTTGAGCTTGCGGCAGTCCTCGAAGAAAGCGTCGGTATAATACTTCGCGATCTCCATCACGCTCTTGTGCTCGCGGCGTGCACCCTTGAGCATCTTGTCTTCGCCTTCATCCGCGTCGGAGGTCAGGTGCCCCACGTCGGTGATGTTCATGACACGCTTGACCGGGTATCCGACATAACGCAGATATTTCTCCAGGACATCTTCCATAATATAGGAGCGGAGATTGCCGATGTGGGCATAGTGATAGACCGTCGGACCGCAGGTGTACATCTTGACGATGTCCGGATGGTTCGGGACGAACAGCTCTTTCTTCCTGCTTGCAGAGTTGTACAGATACATGCTTTTGCTTCCTTTCCGTCAGTCGATGTCCCGGAAGACATCCC
>Ga0256405_10006107_pt1 | contig 19716 bp, 31 predicted proteins | sample RumenRJG_02DNA_FD_189096 | JGI IMG/M metagenome (GOLD analysis project Ga0256405, IMG submission 189096) | Bovine rumen microbial communities from Lethbridge, Alberta, Canada - RJG_02 | ecosystem: Host-associated > Mammals > Digestive system > Stomach > Rumen | place: Canada: Alberta... | reverse complement strand
TTTAATACTAATTGTTTAGTTTCATTAACAGAGTGAGTTCTTTCATAATCAGTAGGAGCTTCTCTTATGTCATCTAACCAAATTTTTATGTACATATTTTATTCCTTTACATAGTATCAAATCTATCATCTGTTTTACTAGTTTCTAATGTTATAGATGACAATGTAGACATTTGATATATTATTTTGAGTTTTCTTTCTTCTAATTTTTTCATAATCATTTGTCTAGCTAATTCATCATTTTCTTCAAGTAAAAAGAGTGTATTAACTGGATCTACTTTATTTGGATAACATGTTGTATCATATAATCCAAAATTATCTTTATATACTATATGCACAACATCATCATTTTTACGTTTAAAAGGACCTGTTATCTGATCATTTTTTGCATAGTAACATTTGGTTTTTAAAAAACGCATATTATCTTTATTATCTAGATAAAAATCATATAGATAACCTATTTGATTACTAGCTTTACCAGTGTTAATTATACTTTGCTGGTATTGGTTGTATTCTTCTTTTGTAAATTCAGGCATATTTCAAATTCCTTTCATTTTTAGTTAAATAGATTGTAACTTAGATTTTATTTTATTAAGTATTTTTATATTTTCTGGATATATATTATAGTTAGATAATATATAATCAATTTCTGTGATTATGTCTTCTGCTAAATGATCAGGTCTTTTGTTACAAAATTCATAGTCAGTGCTATAGTATTTATCTGGTGAAGAAATATATGACTCACTGATACAAACATAGTTAACTTCTCTGCCATACTCACGATTTTCATCAAATCTAAAACAAAAACTGAGTCTGACATCCTTATGTATATTATGATCTATAAACATAAATTTACCGCCAATTTTCCAGTCATTAGTGTCTAACATGGCAGTACTAATATTATCAAATCTTTCAACATATTCTGTATCACTTGGTTGACACTCTAATAAAGCTTCTACTATACTATCAACATATTTTAATAATTTTATATCCTCTTCATCATAAATAAAACATTTCTTCATATTGTTTCTTCCTCATATTTTTAATATTAAAAAATGACCTAGCCATTTGCTAAGTCATTATTTTATTTACGTACTATTAAAATAAATAGCCTTTTATCTTACATAATAAATTTCAGGTATCATGTCTTTATTTGTCATCTCATCTATTCCACATAAAATTGCCTTATGCTCTATATTTATTTTAACTAATTCTAATCCCATTCTTAAATCATGTCTTGATAAATATTGATCAAAATGTTTAATAGTAAGAGTTTCACCTTTTATAGAAATATCTTCATCTAAAAATTTACCAAATTTTTTATTTAATTCAGTTATAAATTCATTATCTTCTCTTAAATCTGCCCAATTATCAATATATTCTTGATAAGTTTTGCCAAAAACTGTACATTCATTAGAATTCCAATTATTATCAAATTTACTTTCTATTTCTCTTAGCCATCTTCTTTCACAATATTCAACTAAATTATATTTAATATCTCTAAAAGTTAAAGTATACATATCTAGATCAAAACCTTCTATATAAGGTAATTTTGCAAATTCTAAAATAGTCATAATTATTCTCCTTTTTATTTTCTCTCATGAATATAGTGGCATCTTCCAATAAGTATTCTTGAATCAGGATCATATTCACATACACACCACTTAAAAACATATCCTTTACCAAAATATTCAAATCCAGCTTCTTTTGCTTCTTCAACCGTATCAAATACGTCTAGATCATCGCTTAAACTTGATACTTTGTATTTGCCATGATGACCTAAACATTCATGAGATAAGATTCCGCCATCCCATTCCATTTTTGCAACTACATATTTTTCCATAAGTTTATTCTCCTTTTAAACCTTGTTTTAATTCTTCTATGCATTTATTGTATTGTGGATAATTTCTTAATGCATCTTCCATATCTTGAAGATATTTTTCTAAGTCTTCTTGAGTATTTATAATAGCTTCTGCCTTAAAAATTTCTTCATAGTCATCATCTACTATATCTGAAACAAATTTATATTTTACTTTATTTGAGTCAAATTTATTTGTTTTTACTTTTTCTATTCGAATTAAGGTTTCATTATCATGTTCAACTGTAGAAATAAATATAAAACTATCTTCATGAAAACCACAATTAAAATAATCTTCTATAGTAGAATAATGAAGTGAAACTTGTAAATTAGTGAAATCATAAATTCTACCAACAAATTCTTGTAACATAAGTCTAGGCTTAAGTTCATCTGCATCACATATACACATCTCACCGAAAATTTTAGAATGATTTCCAATGTCAGCATTACCATAGACATGTGCATTTTCATATACTCTTCCCATATAATGCACTTTAGCATCGTCATTAACTATTGCTTCATCAAATATTTGTGCACCACCATATATTTCAGCATTACCAAATACTCTAGCTATGCCATAGACTTTTGCTTCATCATAGACTACTGCATTGTCATAGACTCTAGCATGTTCAGAAACTCTAGCATTATTATATATAAGAGCATTACCATAAATTTGTGCTTCACCATATACTTGAGCATCATCAAGTACTTGTGCATTATCATATACTCTAGCTGTACCACCAACCGTAGCATTATCACCAACCCAACAGTTACCTTCTTGGCTAAGATTTTGCTCATTAGCAATCCAACCACCAAGAACTCCATCTGATATTCTTTGTATTCTATAGAGTTTTTGGCCATCTATTTTCTTAACTTCACCAGTAAATTTATATTTAGGTCCCATAATATTCTCCTATAAAAAATAATACTCAGCCATAAAGACTGAGTATTTTTCTCTTCCACTATTAATATTAAATAGTCTTTCTATTAACCTGCCCACAAATCATTTTCTTTAAGGTACTTGACTACCTTACGTGAAATATTCATAGCCGCCATTTCTGCATTTATCTTACTTTTTAGTCCTTCAAAAGGATTAACTGGAGGCAGTTTATTATAATTTATCTTAATTTCTGTATATTTTTTAGGCTTACTAAAATTTTCTTCTAAATTTAGAGTGATTTTTTCATCAAGTGCATCTCCTTGACTGATAATAGCAAAAGCTGGCTCTTCTCCTACATCATACTTTTCAAACCTAAAACATTCATTTTCAAAAATAACCATATTAAATCTCCTTATAAACAATTTTGTAAATCTTCTACATATTTTTCAAAACCTTTAAAATCCTTAATGTAATCAATAGTTTTAGTTAATAAATTTTTGAATTCCTCTATAGTTTTGAATGTAGTATGTATTATAAAACTTTCATCATTATCTGCAATTATATTTACATGAAAGCTATACCAAAGTCCATCTTCTCTTTGCACTTTACTTATTGACATAATAGGTTCATCTATTCCAATTGCATTTATATCTAAACTATCATGATCTATATAATCTGCATCAAAATAATCTTGTATACTAGAATAATTTGTTGTTACTTTCAAAGTTTTAGATTCATCTATTTTATAAATAAAATCACATAATTTATCATCTGTATCATCAGTATAACTTGGAAATGGAGTAAAATAACCACTTTTATCAACTATATTTGCAAACTTGCTAAAACCTTCTTTAAAATTTTTTGATTCATAAATACGTCGCACATATCGATTATAGTTTTTGTAATTATTTATAATATCTTCAAGTGAATTTTTATTATCTTGAAGGTATTCTGTATATTCACCAAAATTATAAATAAAAATTCTATTATCTTCAATATAAAGTTCATAAGTTCTCCAGTCGTCATCTAAAGACTCAAGTTCTTTTCCAGTATATTTACCATCTGTAATAGATAACCATAATTGAGAAACACATTTAGTATTGCTATAATCTGTAATTGTTGCTCGATCTTTATTATCTTCAACCCATTTTTCTAAAGCTTTTAGCATACTTTTATGTAAATATTGCATTTTCTATCTCCTTTTCAATAAAAATGCCTCAGCTCTAAGGCTAAGGCATTATTTCTCATTCTCACTATTATAGTTAAATAGTCTATAAAATAACCTCCATGTATATGAAGACAATGTTTTACTCTGTTAATTTCCATTTATTAAATTTTATTATTAGATCACATTATTCTATTTCTACTATATCTTTTGTATCTATATTATAAACATAAGTCTTATATTCATAATCTTGATCTAAATTATCTGAATCAAAATCATAGCCTTTTATTGTTAAAGTATTATTTTCTTTGGTAACTTTATATTCAAAAGTCCTCAATCCTACGAACTTAAAACTAAAATCTTTAGTAATTTCCATATTATTTAAAGCTTTGATAGACGTCTCTGCAATAAATTTGATTCGTTCATAATTATCATACTCTAATGCAGTATCTTCATCTACATATATGTCTAAATATACATCACCATTTTCAATTACTTCATTTAAAGTCGGTATATGATCTAAACTATATGAATATAGATTCATATATATCATATAAGACTTATCTGCAGCTTCATACTCTATGTCATAAGTCTTAGTATAGCCATACTTTTTATAAAAATACTTAGTAAGAAAGTTATGTTCTAAATGAGACATATTACCGTCTAGGTCTGTATAAACTCTACAATCATCATCTACTAAATCAGTCTTGATTGTTACTTCATAACCAATATGATTTGATTGAACAATGCCGTTATAAGAAAAATCTTTGTCAATGCTTACTACTTCTACAGAATAATCATTAAAGGTTTTTTCAAAATAATCTGTAACATTTTTAGTTATTTTTTTATTCATAGTGGCTGTAGAAATACCTGGAATAATAAAGAAAAGCATTGATCCAATTAAAACATAACCAGCAGCCATTAATAGAAAATTTCTGTCTAACTTAGCACTGACTTTATATTCTTTCTTCTTTTTAATACCAATTATAAGTAAAATTATAGAAGAAATATAGGCTATAGCTGTTGCACATATCATCATTAAACCATCACCTAAATCAACTGCATCATCTGAAACAAGACGAGCATATAAAAAATTAGTTGTCACTAATCTACAAATAATTAAACTTAAAAATAAATTCCAATATAAAGTGTTCTTAGTTTTACAAAATAAAACTAAAAGCCCTATAGATAAGATAAGACCTATAGTTAAAAATGTAGAAAACATTTTAATTCCTCTCTTTTAATAATCTATTTGATGTGTATAAAGTTTCCAAATAGTAGTATTTAGTCTCTTTTCAAATTCTATTATATAATAATGACCATTATACTTAAATATATCAGATGAGTCTAATTCAATTGTGTCAAAACCATGATAATCATTAGAATAAAATTTACCTTTATTCAAATATTTAGTATTTTCATATTTCTTTTCTGGAATTACTTCCATTACTTGTATCATAGCATAAGATCTATGCTTGTGTGTTGGATAGTCATCAAATTCACGACGTACCCATTTTCTAGAAGGTAATTGACTATCTCTCCACCTATCCATTTCTTCTACATCATCTAAAGTTTCACCTTTAATATAATAAAATTTCATTATTATTCTCCTTAAATTCTTTTTAATAAAAATGCCCAACCATAATGGTTAGGCATTATTCACATTCATACTATTATAATTAAATAGTCTATCTAACATAATTTCCTCTATGTTAGTATTCTTGTAAAGTAGCTTCAATTTTATTTATTAAAGATGTCATTTCAGCTTCATCATAAATATATTTACGTTCATCTAAATAATTTTGTATTGCTCTAAGACATTTTACAAAATCTTGAAAACTATACTTTTCATCATAGAAAGTATATGGCTTTAAATAAAGATGCTCATCATAATATTTATAAGAATGTCTTATACGGAAACAATACACATCTTCTTTATAATTAAAAGCATATGACATTTTCCACGTATGAGGATGTCTTTCACCCATATAAACTACGCTAGTATGATATATTTTTGATTCTGTATTTTCATCTAGATAGCTTTGCTTAGTATTTAATTTCTTAAAAGACACCCACTCTTCTTTGTATTTTCCATGACCTTGATTAAATATATCTATTATTTTACCAATATCATCTTTTATAAGTTCAAATTTTTCCTGAGTCATACTGCTCTCCTTACTTAAACTCAACACCAAATGATTTTACCTCTATTTCTCCACAAATACGACGTAGACAGTAAGCAATCTCATCTGGAGTTAGGTCATTTCTTTCTTTACAATGGTCATATAGATGCTTTTCAATATAAAATTTCCATTCTTTGTCTGACATTTTAAGATTATGTACATCTGTAAATAATACACACTCACTAAATTGAATCTTATTATCATTTTCAGCTTGTTTTTCAAAGTCTTCTCTATCTATATTCATCATAAATGAGAAGTTACCATAAAAATCATCTCTAAAACCTGCTGATTCTATTTCACAAGTACCAAACACAGAAATAATGGTGCCCTCAGTATTTAACGTTTGATTAGTCATTTGAATGTTTCTAAATTTAGCTGTCTGTGTGTCATCTATAAAAATATGACACTTTGTCCAATCTAATACTTTCATAACTTCTCCTTTTAATTATACAATTCTTTAAATTCCTCAAGTCCTGCATTAAGATTTAAATTTATCATTTAGTAATTCCTTGACAGCCTCAATTTGAGTAACTGACAAACAGAAATTATAATGATTTATAGGCTTGACATTCTTAGTTTTGTCATATTTATACACAAAACTAGTCTTTTGAATAAGCTGAGGATATAATGGATTTAATAATTCAAATTCAGATTCTACTATAATCTTTGAGACATCAAAACATTCACTATAATAATTACAAATTTCATTATAACAAGCTTGATATGCTTCTACTAATTCATTTTCTAAAGCTATGAGTTCATCTCTCTTTTTCCAATTAACCATACTTTTACCTATAATTGCTATTATAAAAAGAATAGCGGCTAATATGAATATCCACATTCCATTAGTATTTGGATTAATTGAGGCTACAATAACCAAAAGTAGAATTACAAAAATCGGTATACTTATTAAAACTAATGTAAATGGATTAAATTTATTTTTCTTTCTAATATCAATTCTTTCTAGAACATTATTATAGTTGTTTATTAGATTTTGAATTTTTTGTAGTTCCTCATTCATATTATTAGTTTCTCCTTTATAAAATCTTTATTAAATTTCTATTTCTATTTCATTTGCAATTTATAATCTCTGTATGTACGGAGATAATATACTCAATAACTCTGCTTCAGGTGTATTACTAGAATAACCTCCGCGTGTACGGAGACAATATAGCATCAAGCTCTACAGAAGTATTTCCATTAGAATAACCTCTTATAAAGGAGACAATCATTCAAATACTTTTCTATGATCCTCTGCGTATTCAGCAGATTGAACTATTTTTTCTATATTTTTAGTACTAAATACTGGCTCTTCTCCTAATTCTTTAAATTCTTTACAATTTTTATTTAAAAATTCAATGTATTCTTTAAGATCTTTTTTAAACTGATCATAAAATTTTTTAGTATTCATTAATCTGCTTATAGGCTTAAAAATAGATAAACCTATAGAATTTTCTTCGCTAAAAAATACATTTATTTTATAGTGACCATCCCAATCTACACCATCTCTATAACCACCAAAGAAATATCTTATAGTACCTAAGTCTCTATTTTTTTGATAAAAATGATCTGACATAGTCATTATTTGTTCTTTTCTAACTTTTTCATCAAATTCTTTTTGATATTTCTCGTCAGTAAAATTAAGCATTAAGTCAATCTCATTAATCATATAATTCTCCTTTAAAATAAAGGCTAGACTTTTACATCTAGCCTTTCACATTACTTAAAAATTTCATCTAATTTTTCTTCCAAATTACCTATATATTTATTAGCGTCCAACATTTTAAAATGATCTCTACTAAAAGTATTATTTTTATCAAAACCAAAAATAAAATTAGTAGTTATTTTATATAATATCTCTGTTGGTGCTAAACCATATACCTGAACCTCAAAAATATGTTTCAATCTTTCTTCGTCATCAGGATAAGCTTTCTTTATATTTTCATTATTGAAAAGTCTAGTGACAATTTCAGTAATATAAAGACCAGATTTCATATAAGGGTCAATGAAAGTATGATTAGGGTCATCAAAGCAACCAGGATCATTTTGTTCTAAGAAGTCAACCATCATCTTAACAGTCTTTTTAGGTGTAAAGATTTGATTAGTTTTTTGAGGCGGAATGTAGTCAAAAATGTCTTCTTCGTTGTCCTCAAAATAGTTACTAAGTTTATCTTTAAGACTTAAGAACTCTTGAATTGATGAATTGAAAATAGCCTCATTGAAATATTCTTTGTCTATAAAGTAAATATAGTCTGCTAAATCAATACCAGTCATTTCCTTGAATAGTTCACTATTGATAACTCTAGCTAATGTTTTACAAGTAGTAGTCTCATCACCATAAGCCATTAAGAAAGATGGAATGGCTCTTGAGAATGCTCTAAGTTTAGGATATGCAAACTCATTTTCAGCTTTCTTGTTTTCCTTAGCTTGTAGAGTTTCTTTTGATTCCTTAATAGTGTCAGAAATGATTGATTTATTGAAGTTATTCTCAATTAACTTCATTTCAAACATGTGTTCAAGTTCAGCATCTGCATCTGCCTGAGCTTGTTTTGTAGTTAGTTCTTTCATTTCTTCTTTAGAAGTAGCCTGACTCATAGCTTTATCATAGTCTTCTTTACGTTTAGCACATTCAATATCATAATTGATTTGTGATTCAGTAAGTTTTTCTTTGAGACCGTCAGTTACGTCTCTTTCTATCTTTGCTTTATTGTAAATAGTAGAACCTGACTTATCTAATGCAGCAGTGACTACTTTCTTAGCATTGTCAACTCTTTCTTCTATATAGGCACTATGAGCTTTCTCTCGTTTCTCAGATTCTTCTCTGGCATCAGCTTTTACTGTAGCCATAAAATCTATAACCTGTTTATTTGTAGTTTCCTGGAATTCATTCTGATCATTCTGGAGACTATCGTCTTTTACTTCTTCCAGTAAAGTTTCAGCCTGCTCATCAATTTTGTCCTCATCTTCTATTTCAGTACTACCATCTTCATTATATTTAGGCTGAGTAGTAAGTCTATACTGAGCTTGAGACTTAACATTACCTAAAATCTCTAACGCATGACTATCATTGAACAGTCTACCAATATTCTGGAATAAAAGATTTGACATAAATCCGTGCTTAACAATCTCAACTGCCTTAATCTTAGAAGGAATTGTAACAACGTCAGTAGCATTATAAGCAATAACTTCACCAGTTTCACTTTCGCCATAGATAGGGAAGTATTTAATAAGACGCTCAATATTCTCTAATCTCTGAACTTCTGTACCTTTACCATCTGCAGTGTCTGTATACAAGTTATTTGCATACTGGTCCATTACATCAAGAGTTCTAGCAGGGTCAAAATCAAATACATAAGCATTATCTTTCTGTATATAAGAACCGTCACCTAATCTTGTCTTGCAAGGATTCTGAGCTCTAAATGTTGCCTGTATATATAAAGAAGGACTCTTTACATTGCATAACATAAATACTGCTGACCATTCTGGAATTGTAACACCAGTAGTTAACTGACCAACTGATAAAGTGATAGTTTTCTCATATTTAGCAATTGCGTCTACAACCTTATTGAAAGACTTATCTACTTTTTCAGCATCGTCAATCTTACCATCTCCAGCAGCAATTACTATCTTATATTGACTAAATACAGGATGTTCTTTTAGTTTTCTTGCTAGAGCCTTTGCAGAATTAACTCTATCCAATAACCAAAGTGAATGATTGATAAGACCATCAAACTCTTTATTAGCAAAAGGATAACGAGAATCATTTGCAAGTTTATCTAAGAAAATGTCAATATCAGCATTATTTACAAAAGAACTACCATTACATTCAAAGAACTCATTCAAATCAAAATACTTATCAACATCAACTGCGTCCATATCAGTAGGCTTCTTGAACATATCAGTAAGTCTATAAGTAAACAGATTCATCTGAGGAAGCTCTTCGTAAGGATTGACATCATCAATATCATAATCCCAGCAATGTTTCTTTTCTTGCTCATCTGCATAGGTCCAGTTGAAAATAGAACCTTTTTCAAACTTATCTCCAGCAACCTGTTTAAAAGGTGTACCTGAAAGATAGATAGTTCTGTCTCTCTTTATATGCTTAAAAGCAATTTCAGACTTGAATGTTTCTACACCTTCATGAGACTCATCAATAATAAGAATATCCCAGTCTATATCAGAGATTTCCTTTAACTTATTGAACTGACCACCAAAGTACTTTGAACCTTTTAGATCCTGCAGAGAAATGAACTCTATAAGATTATAGTCTGCTTGGTTAGTTTTTTCCCACTCTTCTCTAGAAATACAATACTGTCTGTCTTTGACTTCAGCACAATTACTAACAAATCTGTACTTGTCTGTATTTAAGAACTTAACATAGTCATTATACCAAGAAGTAGCAATTACTGGTCTATTTGTAACAATCAGTATTCTCTTAAAGTTTTCTCTCTGACAATAATTATATACAGTCAAAGTCTTACCAAATCTTGGCTTGGCATTCAAAAGAACTTCATGTCTACCTTCCTTTGACATTACATCCATAGTGAGATTTACAGCTTTATCCTGTTCTTCTCTAAGTACATAATCTTTACTAATTGCCTTTGCAGGTTCTACTAGAGATTTGAACTGGAATAACAACTCTCTAGCCTTTTCAGGTGTAATCTTAAAATACTCAGGAGCTTTCTTTCCCTCATATACAGATTCTTTTCTTTCTATTCCACAAGCAATCAGATACTTATGAAAATCATGGTCCATAAAAGTCTGATAAGAACCATTCTCAAATACTGCCTGACTTTCCCACTCTAATTTTGCCGCAGTATCAGAACGTCTAGTCTGTTTATAAACACAATGCTCTGCAGTATCTCTATCTGTATAGCCTATCTTACACCATCCTTCATGCTCTTTATCATTAGGAGTCGTATAACAGTAGATAGTCGGTCTGATTATACTGTTTTTCTGTATATTCATTCTTTACACCTCCTTATCTACTTTTGGACTAACTCTAGTCTCAATCTCATTTATAAGACCTTCACTAAAATCAAATGTCTTATAAAACCACTCATCTGTAAATAACTCATCCTCTGGTAATAACTTAGCGAGTTCTAGATAATCTGGAATGTTTTCAAAACCACACACACCTAATCCAGTCTGAGTAATTGACATTAAAAATCTTGCAGTTTTAGTCATAAATAAAGATTTAATTAAGAGCAAATCTCTCTCTCTCTCTACTTCTGGAAATACTAATATATGACTAAATGCAAATTGATCTCTTTCACAGATATGAGGTATGTTATTAAATCCATTACCTTTGCCATGGGCGAGGGCATTCCCTCGCCCATCAATAGCCACTTTACGTGAAGTATATATAATAGGATCTATATTGATTAGATTATCTTTTTCAACAAAATACCACATAAATTTAGATTCTCCACGACCTTGGGTTTTAGAGATCCAAATTTTTACTGGATTTTTCATATTATCTGGTGTATCGAATATCAAATCTAAATTTCTATCTTTAATATGACCATAATTATTTGTTCCATTTATTCGTGCTAAACTTTCATTTATTCTATGATTCATATTATTATCCTTAGATATATCTTTAAATACTTTAGAATAAGCTTCTTCTTTAAAATTATCAGTAAATACTTTTAAGTTTTCATCAAATATTCCTTTATCTTTAGTATTTATAAAATATTTTACTTTATCACTATTATTACCTTCAAAATATGTAATCGAAACACCTCCATCTAATCCTACAGATGGAAATACATCACTAGATTTAGGGTAATAATTAAATGACCTTAGACCTTGTGTTTTCATATCGTCAAATGTATGCTCATAAGGTCTGCTCATCATAATCCATCTACCTGGATGAACCATGCATCGTATATTAGCTATACTAGCTACTGATTTTAGAAAATCTGGCCAAATATTATGATTATTACCATTTTTACTCTCTTGATATGGAGGATTTCCCACACAATAGTCGAATTTCATTTTTCAAACTTCCTTTCTCTATGTTTTACAAATTCATCATAAGTCCCATAAAATACATCAATAACCGAGTCTTTAGACATAGGAAATATAATTTCGCATTCAAAATCTATAAAGCTATTATGATATTCATCATACTGAGTTACGTCAAATCCATTTTTAATATTGGCTGTAATCCAAGTATATCTATGTTTAGTATCAAATCCCTTTACTTTACTGATGAAAGAATCTATATCATAAGACCAATGAGTTATATAATTATCAAAATATACTTTTGATTTTTGACAATCTAATACTCTATACACTAAACCATTATAAATGCAATCATCAAAATAATCTAAATTATTTTGAAAATAAATCCAAATATATTTATTTAGCTCTTCCTTATATTGTTTAGTTGCAATTGGGTCATCATATTTTGTAGACCTAAATGGAGGAGTATTAGTAAAGTATTCTAAATACTCATTAAATTTAATACTATCCATTACTTCCATCATAATTATTCTCCTTTACAACTTCTAAACTCTATTACTTCTGTGTGATTTCTATTGGTTAATTTCCAATCAATAATCTTTGCTGGAGTGTCAGAAAATGGAATAGTATCTTTAAGACCATCCATCTGCCAGAAATTCCAAGTGATTATATTTATCATTTTAAGAATAGAGTCCTTAGAAGGCATTTCCTTCCATTTATCTCTATAATAATCTACAAAACATCTAAGAACATTGACTCTAGCAATAAAAAGATTATCGCCTTGAAACTCGTAACCATAAGTAGTCTTAAAGGCACGTTCTGCCCATTTAGTCCATTCTCTCTTATCGTCTACGTTCTTATTGATAGTTTGCATTTTTCTGTCGAGAACACCAATTCTTTCATATAAAGAAATAGATTCTCCAGTAGTTGCATCATAACGAGATGAGATAAATGGCGCTTCGCCACATGTGATCTCAAGCCAAGTAGACTGAACAAATTCTTGCCAATCTTCAGGTGGTTCACACATGTCTATCATATCTTTACAAATCCAAGAAGGAGTAAAGACCTCTGCTTTCTTTTTAGTTCTTTCTTTTTGTTGTTCTAGAGATTTTCTAACTCTATAATTTAATTTTTTAGAGGCTATAAGTTCTTTCATGACTTCCTCAGTGTAATGTTCTTGAGGGTCATGACCTTCGTACTCATCTTCTGCAAAAATTATATTTTGATTTGTAGTATGATCTATTAAAAGAGCACCAATATATTTATAAATACCTTTATTTTCATCTATAAGAGGCTCAACTTCTTTTATTATAGGCTTTTCTACTACTTTTTCTTTTGATTTAGTAGTTTTAGAAACAACTTTCTTTTCTTTTTTAATAGCCTCTAATTCTTGTTGTTTTTTAATTTCTTCTTGTCGTTTAGCTTCTTCTCTTTGTTGAGCTTCTAATTGTCTTTGTTTTTCATATTCTTCTTTTCGCTTTTTAGCTTCTTCAGGATGTTTACTATCATATTCCTTTTGTTTAGCTATTGCATTAAAAAGTGACATTATTTTAATTTCCTTTCAATAAATATTAATTAATCGTCTGTCCATTCTTCATATTTTAATTCACCAGTTTTTACTAAAGCTTCTATATTATCTATTAAATCTTTAGCATTATTAACTGGAAAAGAACAAAGATCACCAAAAACATTAAAACTGAAAATAGCGTCTTCAAATTTAATATTATATTCTTTTAATCTATTTTCTATATCTTGTTCTTTAACCAAGGACCAATCTATTCCTATAAATTGGCAGTCTGTAGTAGAGATTATATATTGTATTTGTTTAATGTTATTTTTTATCCAAGGTTGAACTTCTATCATATAAGTCATACTTTTAGTCTCCTTTTAATAAAATATGCCTAAGCATTAACTTAGGCACACATCCTTACTGTATTATTATTAAATAGACTTTTATATAATATAAAATATTTTTTATAACCTCCATGTATATGGAGACAATTTTCCATCCATAGTATAAGTAGGCGCATACCAAGAATAACCCCCGTGTGTACGGAGACAATTTATTCTCCTTAAATTTTAATATAAAATATATGTAATTGTAATATAGTAATCACCAAAACTATTATTCATGCTTAATAAAGTTATATTATCTTCATTTGTTATAGTTCAATTTGATCTACTTTAATTTGATCTGGCATACTTTCTCTAATACTAATACAAATAACTGTTTGCATAATAGTTCTCCTTTTAATCTTTTATATAAATTTTACAATTATTTGGACCTTCATATAATCTCTCTACAATATAACCTTTGTTTTTTAATAACTTAGCATCAGCATAAGCATCTTCTTTATTTTGTTCATACCAGTACATAGATTCACTTTTCTTATCTTTCTTGAATACTAGTATATAACCTTTTGATTTTACAAGTTGCATATTATTTCTCCTCATTTCATTAAATCAGGTCTATACATATCAGAACCTTTACAGTAAACAGAAACAGGACATTTAAGATGACCTGTTGGACCAGCCCAGCAGAAACTATTCATTCTAAATTCACTTTCAGGCATATCTTCATTGTCACCACATTGTTCCATGCATTGACCACCAATACATGCTCTACAACGAGCTTTTACGTCATTTATGTCATACATAGTTATTTCATCTCCATATTTTAATACTTACATTACGTTCTCATCTTTTATTATTTACATTACTCACTAGAAGGTCTAACTCCTCCACATTTAAGACAAGACATATCGTCTCCACGGTTCATATTACCACAGAATTGACAGATCCAAGGTTTAGTTAAATTTATTTTAATTTTAATAGTTTCATTCTTTAGAGAAAGATTTTCATTCTGTAATTTTGCTTTTTCTACAGAAAGTTCATCTTTTATTATTCCATTAACTTTTCTATGATATTTTTCACAAAGTCTATTAAAGATGAAGTCAACCTTACTTTTCTCTATCCAAAATGATTCTATAAGTACTAGTTCTTTGCTAGTATTCATTCTACCTGTAGCTGGATTATAATGTTGGTCATAAACCCATCTTTCAGTTGTGTTTAAAATTCTTTTATTTCTTGATACTATATTTTTTATGTCATATTCAACATCTTCTATAGAAATACCAATTGCATCTGAAAAGTATTGTATTACTTGTTCTCTAACTCCAAGATATATCATTTCATTCCAGTTAGAGACAGATTTTATTGGTCTAGTGATTAACATAAAAAAAGCAGCTAAAAATAAAACAAAACCAGTTACAATCCAAGCAATTAGTCTATCATAATAATCTTCATAACTACTATGAATAACAAATCCGGCTATTAAAAGTATAATTGCTAGTATTGCTCCAAAAATTTCTAATCTAATATAGAATTTTTGTAATCTTACTTTATAATCATACTCTTCATTTGCTTTTCTTTTTTGTATGCGAGTAGTAACTTCAGTCACAATATCATTATAAATCTGGTCATCCATTACTATACTCCTTTCTTTTATAATTTACTTTCACCTCCAATAGATGGAGAATTATATAAAATTATAGCTCAACCTATAAATTGAAGCAGAATAACCCTTTATATAGTGTTCTTCTTATAAATTATTATAAGTATCTCTATATTCTTTATAAAGTCTGGTAATATGTTCATTTATTAAGTCAACAAAAATCTTTTCCTTAGGTCTTAATAAATCACATATTTCTTTTCTAAAATTGCAATCTTCTAAACAATTTATATGATAGTATCTGTCATCATCTAAAGAATCCATTACTCTTTTTCTAATATTTTTAGCAAAGACTTTATTTAGGCTAGTACAGATTCTTTCAAAAAAATCTTCATTAAAGCTATATTGTGCAAATACTTTTTCACCAACCTCAGTTGATTTACTTTTAATGTCAGGAATAGTTTCTAAGATGCTTCTAATATAATCAACTGTAATGGCATCTTTACAATCAGAGGATAAACCTTCTTCAAAAAATTCTCCCATATCATCTCTAGCTGACCAACTCATAATTGTTATCCTTTCTGTTCATCTTCATATTCTTCCTTGATAGTCTGAATCAATCTATCTGCCTGAGATCCTGTCACTTCATCATAGTTACCATAATCATCTAGCCAGTCGAGATCAAAATGTTTAACTCCATTGATTTCATTTAGAGGTTTAAACTTCTTAGGCTTATTCCACAATAACTGAACACAGGTCTCATTTTCATAATTAAGAGCTTCAGGATTATATAATGCATAACACATAGGACCACCTGAGAAGTCAGTTGTTCTATATATTTCTGCAATGTAATTACCTTGAATTAATTCAACTCCTTTAAGAACCATAAATTATTCTCCTTACTTTTAGTTGCTATTATCATAATTTACCATCTATATTATATTGTTCTGGTCTTCTATATAGTTTAGTACCACAATAACAATGTTCTTTTTTATAAGGGCAATCTAAGGTATGAGGACAATAATGATCTATATTTCTATTAAGATACGGCATAACTTCTTCAAAATTAAATAATTTCATTAAAGTTTTTAAATTAATGTCATTATCTCCAATATACCAACAACTACAATAAATAGCTTCATCAGTACTAGAAACTATTCTTTTAAATAATTCTTGCATATAACCTCTGTGTCTATATTCTGGATCAGTGCAAGTCCAAGTTATTTGAATTCCATTAAATTCACTATCTACTCCAAAACATAAGCCTGAAAGTGCAACTATTTTATTGTCTTCTATATATAAAAGATAGCGTCCTCTTTCTATATTTTTATATGCATTGTCTTGATTTTCTTCTACCATACTACCAAAACATTTATATAAAAGATTTTTTACTTCTTCTATATCATTTTCATTTGAATATCTTATCATAAATAAATCCTTAATTCTTACTCAATTTTAGTTTTTTAATTTAATAAAAACCTCCATAATGTATGGAGACAATAATTATCTGGCAAATCATCTACCATCTGTCAAAGAATAACCATATAAATTTTTATTTAAGAATAATCTTCGTGAGTATAGAGATAATTATTAATCCCAGTCTCTTCCACCACTAGTATCAGTACCATCAGGACCACCCATATAGTCATCTGAACCCTCAGAACCATGTGAGTCACTGCTATCATAAGTACTACACATCACTATGTCATATTCATAGCTTGCTTCTTTTAATGTTTTCATATTTTACTCCTTAATTTATAGTTTATGTTTCTTTTGTAATGCCAAATTTTTGTTCTAAGATTTCTTGTTTTATTTTAATAAATTCATCTCTATGTATAAAAGTAAGTTCTGTTTTAGCAAGTTTTTCTACTTCTTTATTTATTTCAGCGTCAGACATAAAGTCTTCTGTACAATATTTTGCTTGGCACTTAGGACAAAAATAACGTATTCCATCTGTTCCTTTTGTTCTATGCAAATTATAATAATGTTGTGCTTCTAGTAATACGTGTGTTTCTGTTAAAAGAATTCCACATTTAGGACAATTAGGCATATAAGTTTCTCCTATTTTTATTATTAATTACCATCAAGAATAAAATTAACTTTACTGAGACAATCTCTTAAATTGATATAATCTTCACTTGTATAATGGAAATAATTGTCATTATATTCCTTATCGGGTTGTTTTGATAATTCATCATATATATCATAAAACATTTTTAGGGCTAATTTGTCATCTCTTTTAGGTAGAATTAAAATACGTCCTCCAATTAAAACATTAAATCCTTCCCAACGATCTAGTCTCTGTCGTTCATCACGCCAAACAAATATTGAATTATTATCTGCATTATTCATATCAGCTTCAGTTCCTTGCAAGATACCTGCATTTACTTGTTTTCCAGTAACATAAGGAACTTCTCTATACCACATTGTATCACAACCTTGGTAATACTCATATAAAGTACAAATTTGTCCAGTCTTTGCTACAATTTCAAAAATCTTTTTTAATGGATAATTTTGTAGTAGTATACCATTATATGTAATTCCTTGTACAATGTTATCCCAACTAATTATAGTATTATTCATATATAAATTCCCTCCAGTTTTATCATTTTTATCTTCTTTTATCATTCTTTATTATTTTTTACTATGCTTTTCAATAATTTCTGCTCTACGTTCTCTATTTTTCTTATCAGTTATGTCAAGTATATGAATTATAGATCCATATTTCATTGCTAAATTAGTCCCAAGGCCATTCATGAGTTCAGTTAATGATTCACCTGCTAGGTCTATATGATAATTAAATTTTTCTGAACTGAGCCATAAACCCCAACCATTACCATAAGATATAGAAAATATAAAATCTTCAGTATAGGCACATTCTACGTCACAAGAAAATATTTCTTTACCAATAGTGCGTATATTTTTAATATCAAATCTTGTTCCTCTACTATTAAATTCTTGTCTTACTTCATTTTCAAATTCTTCAATAGTCATATTTATACCTCATTAGAAGAATGATCCACATTCATCTTCCCAACGACTGTTATCTTCATATAATGAACTACTACTACGATGAGAAAGTATGCTATTTACATGTATTATGTCACCAAATCTTTTATCAAAGTCATTACTAAAACTATTCATTGCCTCATAAAAATGATCTTCAGTTCTAGTTTCATTATAGTTAAATCTATCTGAGACAATTGTTACTGTAAATTTTTTAGAGATTCTACTATATTGTATATAAAAGTTAAAATCTTCTATATATGAACATTTTGCTTCACATTTATATGTATCTTCATCTTCTGATTCATTTACAATAGTGGCACCAAAATTTCTTTCTTGAAAATCATACTCTATACTTTGTTTAATTCCCGCAAATTTGCCTTCATATCTATCATTTGCTAATCTTTTGTTAAACATACTATATTCTCCTTTAAACTATATTAAATCTATGATAAATGTCATAAAGCATTTGATGTTTTTCATTAAGAAGTTCTCTGTCAGCATCATTAAGAACAGCCTTATAATCTTTCTTAAATTGTTTCATTACTGTCTCTAAACCATCTTCTATTGAATCTTCATAAAGACCATAATAACTATTTTTCTTATCATTATCATATTCAGGATAAAAATCTACATGCCAATGAACTTCATCATATTCATCATAAGCAAAATGTTTTTGAACTTCAAAATAAACTGTACCCTTTAATAATACATCAGCATTCCAGTCATTACATTCTACATACCTTACATTTTTAACTTCTACTCCAGTAAAGAATTTACTAAAATGTTCAGTAATTTCTTCTGCAAGTTCTTGTGCAGTTTCTTCTTGCCATTTCTTTTCTTCTGCATCCATAATTGTCCTCCTCTGAACATAATAAAAGCCTCATTTAGAGGCTTTTACATACGAGTTATTCCAGCTCGTTTTAGTTTTCTTTTTATTTCTTTTGTTAATGGCTCTGACCATAATGGTGTAGTAGCCCAAGATAATACCATTTCTATAATAGCTTTAATGTCAGGATTTCTTTTTATAAAATCATCTGCATAGAAAGGTTTTAGTGTCTCTAGAACAATATCATAAAGTTCATCTTCATTTTTTGTTCTTTTAAGATTATCTAATACCACTTTAATAATATCATTTCTCATTGCCGGAGAAAAACCACTCCAACTATACTTACGTAATGTATTATATAAAGTATTATTATCG
>Ga0256405_10006106_pt1 | contig 19716 bp, 16 predicted proteins | sample RumenRJG_02DNA_FD_189096 | JGI IMG/M metagenome (GOLD analysis project Ga0256405, IMG submission 189096) | Bovine rumen microbial communities from Lethbridge, Alberta, Canada - RJG_02 | ecosystem: Host-associated > Mammals > Digestive system > Stomach > Rumen | place: Canada: Alberta... | reverse complement strand
CAGCGGACTCGGCCTTTCCGTCGTCAGGAATGCAGTCGGTTTCCACGGTGGGGAGATCAAGGCCAGCCTACGCCCGGAAGGGGGACTCTCATTTGAAATGACCTTGCCGCTTTCTTATCGTTAGGCCAGTCCGGGCTGTTATTTCCAGTTCTTTTGCTAATGACGGGACAAGCCGAGGAAATTCTTCTAGAAACTGCGCTTGCCTACGAGCATCTTTTTTCGCAGGATTCTTTGAAAAAATGGGAAAGATGATATATTTTCTCGCCGCTATTCTTTCAGCAAGAGAGACCGGCCTGGCATACTGCCAAGCCGGTCTCTATGCATCCAGGGGATTGTATTCGATTAGTCTGAGACCGGACGGACAGAAAATCCGTAGTAGCGGAGGTAGTTGTTACTGCTGGCTTTTCCCGAACGGAAAAGTACGACCGAGGCGTAGTCGGAGCCGCGCTCGTGGAGGGAGGAAGACCAGTAGTAGCCGTTGATGCCCGCAAAGCTGAAGAGGGCATCGTACCGGCAGCCAGCGGCGGGCAGGAAGAGGGTCTTGCCGTTGCCGCCGGTAAACTTGTAGCCATTGACGTCTTCGTAGGCCACCCATTCCCCTGACAGAGCCACCAACGCGTTCATCTCTGCGGACGTAGGCATTCGCCAGCTGCCACCCCAGTTGGCGCGGGCAGCATCGTCTTCAAAATCCAGAACGGTTTTGTTGTCACCGATGAAAGAACTGCCGCTATACCAGATGCCTACGTTTTTCTCGTCGGCGAAGGTGTATTTGGTGATGTACTTCCAGGCGGACTGGCCGGACTGCATGAACGGGTAAGAAGCCCAATTGTAGCCGGTCTTGCCGCTGATCCAATCACTGCAGGGGTTGTCCTGAGAATGTCCTTCGGCATAGAAAGGTACCGTGGCTCCCCAGGCGAAGTAGTCTCCATATTCCTCCGGTTTGCTTGCGCCCACATTGCAGGTGGCCCATTTGATTTTCTTTCCGTCGACGATAATGCCCAGGTCAACATACTCACGCATCTTCAGGGTGGACTGGTAGTATTTCCCTGCTTCGAAGCTTACGCTGAGTTTTGCGCAGGTGTAGGTCCTGTCGCTGCCGTCTGTAGCATCGAAGCTGACATTCTCTCCCGCTACGGCGGGAAGGGCGGCGTAGAGCACGTCCGTGGCTGAGGCAGGAGTGATGACGTAGTCCTGGGTGCCGATGGTGATTGTAAGAGGCTTCGCGCTTATAGCTGCAGAGCCGTCGTAGTTCTTGACCGTGAACTTGAAGATGGCAAACTGGTTGGTGAGGGAAACGCTGCCGCTGAGAGTAGCCGTTCCGTCAACCTTCAGGGTACCTTCTCCCTTGCGTGCATCGAAATTCTCGCTGATGCTGCCCTCTCCCGTGAGAAGGCCGTTCTGGGTGTAAAGGAGATCAGCCTTAATATTGCCCGTGGTGCCGTCGGCGGCGGAAGAAGGGTAGATGATGGTCACGGCATCGCCATTTGCAGGAGAGCCGGTGATGGTGCCGGTGATGGTGGCGGAGCCGCCGCTGACAGAGCTGACCGTCATCTCGTCGCTGACGCCATTGTGGATCAGGGCGACTGTCTCGCCCACAGCCCATGAGGCCGTGATGGTGCTGCCGTTCTCAGTGAGAGCCTTGGTGGCGGCGTTGTTTGCGAGGCTGACGGTGGCGGAGAAGGGGATGCCGTCGGCATTGTCAATGGGTTGATCCTGTATTTCAATCTTGTTGCAGGCGACAAGTGCAAGCAGCAAGGCTGCGATTCCAAATACTTTCTTCATGATCTTGTCCTCCATCGATTAAAATTCAAACGGATCTTCGCCATTGTTGTAGTCATCAGGGTCCGTGAGACTGCCGCAGATGACGGCAGCGGTCTTCACCTCGAGGACTTCCACCTCGGGTGCTGTATATAACAGCTTGTTTTCCATATGCGTATTATTTTGAAATGATTTCCTTCGTAATAATTAAATTCAAATGTAATTTGAGGCCGTTGGAAATCATAACAAAAGAGTGTGGACTTTTTAGAAAAATCCACACTTTAATGGCATTCGGAGGCAGAATCAGCCCTTTTTCAACGAGTCTTGGAAGGCTTTGACAGATTGGCCGGTGACTTTCTGGAAGGTGCGATAGAAATAGGAACGGTCGTTGAACCCGGCCATTGTCGCGACACGGGATACCGGAAGATCCGGCTCGGCAGTCATGATGCGCATGGCTTCCTCCACCCGAAGGCGGATTCTCCAGGTGCGGAAGTCTTCACCGGTCGTCTGCTGGATATACTGTTTAAGGCCGGAATAATACCATCCGATGTCATTGGCGATATCTTCGACGGATTTTGTGTTATCCAAATACCCTTTATTATCCACCCAGGTCTTGACCATTTGTTTTAAGTCACTTGTAATCAACAGCTTATCACCAACCCCTAATGGCTTCTTTTCCGTTTTGGATACAACGGCGCGGTCCACCAGGGGTGCGAACGTCCTGTAATTGACGAATGAGATGCCGTTGACGATAAAGCAAACAGTAAAGACAATCGTCAACGCGTTGCTGACAACACGGTTCCCGGCCAGAAGAAGCAAGGCAAGGACACCGACAGAAAGTGACAGCCAGAAGGTCCAGTTAATCCAATGAATCTGCCCGACCAGATCCTCTTCTTCATAAAACGCAAGCATCTGCGTTTTGAACGCCCGGTAACTCTTGAGGAATAGGCGGGTGTAGAAAGCCATGAGCAGAAGGTACGCCACGAGCATCACCACGAAGCAGACATTGAAAAGCGTCTCTGATGCATGGAGCCGGAGGCCAACGAGAAGAAGGCCTGGCGGAATGATGGCGGCGAGCTGGATTAGGATCTGCTTCCGATGGACAATCTGGGGACGGATGAAGGAAAGCACGGTCATGGTAAAGAACATGGCCATCAGGGAGCCGATGACGATAACCAGGCATCCCGTCAGGCTACCCGCCTCCTCCCCGGTTGTCCCGCCCAGTGAAATCTCCACCAGGCTGAGTCCCCCGAACACGGCAAATGCCCCCACCAGGCACCACCGCGCCCGGTTGTACTTCTGCAGCCCGTCTGTCACGCGGATTCGCAACCCGGCCAGCAGCGCCGCCAGCGTCAAAGCAATGACGCCGGAAAGCAAGGTGGTATAGAAGTACAAGTTACCCATCATCTTTTCCCATATCCGAACCCCTTACAAAGTTATGACTTTTTTCGTCTTCTTTGGGCTCAGAGACGCATATCTCTGCGCAACTTTTTCGGACCGATGTTTGCCAAATGTTTGCCAAGTTACAAAAAATACGCCTTCTAGATGTCTAGAAAGCGTATTCTCGTGCCCCGGGCGGGAATCGAAAACGTGAATGGGCCTGAAAGGGGTTGAATGGATTTGACGATTGCTATCGCTGATTATTGATTGATATTCAATAGATTATAGGCGTTTCCAATCTCCTTTCGGTTCTTGGACAGAACCAAGAGAAATCAAAATATTTCCGCTAAGTCGGCAAAAAATCGGCAAAAGTTTATAACTTTGTGCCGACAGTTAAATTGTTGATTTATGGCGAAAATAGTATATAAGCTTTCAACGAAGGAGAAAGGTATCTCGGCAAAAAAGGAGATTCACGTCCGTTTTTATCACGGAAAGTTCGATGTTAGGGCAAAAACGAACCTATACGTACAACCTGAATACTGGGATGCGGACAAGCAAACGGTGAAGATTCCTAACACTCGCTCGAATACCCCGGAGAAGCAGCAACTCATTATTCAGCTCTCTACACTAAAGGCAGATCTGGAATCTCTATCTAATGATATCCTAGAGGCTTTCATTGCCGACGGTGGTGGAAAGAAAGAACTTCCGGCTGATTGGTTGTCCAAGTTTATCGATAATCGGAACTTCGGACCAGAAACTATTACTGTCCAAGAAGAGGAAGAAAAGGTTGAAGAGAAGCATGATCCGCAGAAGGAATTCTTCGATACGTTCGAGCATTTCGTGTCCATCCAGAAGATATCCATCTCCCGGATCCGGCACTACAATGTCATCATCCGCGCTCTGAAACGCTTCGCCATTTATAGCGCCCAGGAGGTGAGCTTCGCCACGCTATCCTCAGATCTGCTCCGGAAGTTCTCTAAGTTCCTAGAAAATGAGTACAAGTTTGTAGTGGAGGACAAGAACGGAAAACCCTGCATCAAAGACCCCCTCTATAAGAAAGCCTATAAGTCGGTCCCGGAGTGCCGGTTCCCGAAGCAGCGCGGCCAGAATTCTATCATTGGAACGATGTCTCGTTTCCACACCTTCATCCGTTGGTCGATCAAGAGAGGCTACATGAACCGCGACCCCTATGATGATTATGTCATCGGCACGGCCATATATGGCACTCCCTTTTATCTCACTAAGGAGGAACGAAACCAACTGTACCAGGCGAAGTTCCCGGACAACCCCGGTCTGGATGTCCAGCGTGACATCTTCATCTTCCAATGCTTCATCGGATGCCGCGTCGGCGACCTGATGAAGATGACCAAGAGCAATGTCATCAATGGGGCGATCGAGTATGTTCCTCGTAAGACAAAGGAGGGTCGTCCCTATACGGTCCGGGTACCGCTCTCGCCCACCGCATTGGAGATTCTGGATCGCTATAAGGACCAGCCCGACGGACGTCTTCTTCCCTTTATTTGTGAGCAGGACTACAACCGCGATATTAAGAAGATGATCAAACTTGCCGGCATTGACCGCGTGGTTACGACGCTGAACACCATCACCCGAGAGGAAGAGAAGCATCCCATATGGGAAGTTGCCTCTTCCCACATGGCCCGCCGCGTCCTGGTTGGCAACCTGTATAAGGAAGTCAAGGACCCCAACCTGATTGCAAAGATCTCCGGCCACGTCGAGAACTCCCGCGCCTTCAGCCGCTACCGCGACATCGACGAAGAGATGGCGAAAGAGGTTATTCTGAAACTGGAATAAGAAAAGGGAACAGTATTACAAGGAAGATAGGAGTTATTTCCTAACTTTGCAGATACTATGAAAGAGAAACAATTCATATCGGTCATTCCCTACTCCGGCGGCGGAGACCTCCTCGCCGATGCCCGCACCATCATCGACGGTGCCAGGCAGTATGCCTATTCCGCAGTCAACACCGCGCTTGTCCAACGCAACTGGCTGCTGGGCAAGCGTATCAGCGAAGAGATTCTCAAAGGAGACAATCGGGCTGAATACGGTGCGGAAGTTATTGTCCGTCTGGCAAAGGAACTGAAGGCCGAGTATGGCGACGGCTTTACTAAAACCAATCTTTACAACTTCACGGAGTTCTACAAGGCCTTCCCGGAGATTTTCCACGCAGCGAGTGGAAAATTCGACATCCGGCTCAGCTGGACGCACTACCGTGTGCTCCTGCAGGTAAATGATCCAAAGGCCCGCGCTTGGTATATGGCCGAAGCTGCCGCCCAGACCTGGAGCACAAGAACCCTTCAACGCAATATCGATTCCCAGTATTACTACCGGCTCCTACAGTCCCAGCACAAAGACCTTGTGGAAAAAGAGATGCTGGAAATCACCGCTCCTTCGCAGGTCCCCGACCGGCTGGAATTTGTCAAGAACCCCGTCGTTGCCGAATTCCTCGGCTTGGAATCCCGCGCCGAATTCACGGAGAACACCCTTGAGGGTGCCATCATCACCAACCTCCAGAAGTTCCTGATGGAACTCGGCAAAGGCTTCGCCTTCGTCGCCCGCCAGCAGCACATCCATACCGAAAAGCAGGACTACTACATCGATCTGGTTTTCTATAACTATATCCTCAAGTGCTTCTGTCTCATCGACTTAAAGACTTCCAAGGTCACGCATCAGGACGTCGGGCAGATGGACATGTACGTGCGGATGTACGATGAACTCAAGCGCGGAGAAGGCGACAATCCCACCATCGGCATTATCCTGTGTTCGGAAACCGACGAAGACATCGCCCGCTACTCTGTCCTGCATGGCAACGAGCAACTCTTCGCCAGCAAATACAAACTCTATCTCCCCTCCGAGGAAGAACTCCGCGCTGAAATCGAAGCTCAGAAGACCCTTTTCTACCTCCAGCAGGCTGAAGACAAAACAAAACCTGAAGGGCAAGGCTAGATTTCCGGATAACCCGCGCCTTCAGCCGCTACCGCGACATCGTCGAAGAAATGGCCAAGGAAGTTATCCTGAAACTGGGATAATATCAATAAGTTGTGTTCTCTACGTCAGATTGTGAACGCGGTGCGTTCATAATTATAATTTGCCATAAGTGTCCGGTTTCGGGTAGATATGGCAAATTATAGATGATGTAATACATGCAATCGAATGTAATAGCTGTCCTTATGCGTTCTTTACATTCGTTCTGATGTAGTAACCACGGAGAGGCCCCAAAATATTATAAATCTTGTCACTTTTCCATAATACTGACAGGCATTATATACTTTATCGGAAGCAAAATCTTGTGGATGCTTTGGACTAAAGAAATATATTTTGTACCTTTGCAGTTAGTGATATGCTAACCGAATGGAGACAAAATATAATAAAACGGTTTCCTCTTCCGAAAGCGCTCTGTTAGGACTCCTGGCAGAAGAGGGAAAGCAATGGTTTACCATTGAAGAGGCATACGCCGCCTTTCCGGACAAATCGGCAGAGGCGGTGCGTTTCATGTTGAAGCGAATGCTGGACAAGGGGCTGTTGATTAAGATTTCCAGGAAAGTTTATTGGACGGTTCCATTTGACCAAGAGGCGGAAGACTATCTTCCAGACTGGCATTTGATGGCCGAACCACTAGCTGGAGGCAAACACTATATAGCCTACTATTCAGCCCTTCAGATTCACGGCCTTATTACTCAGCCGTCGCTGAAAGAACAGATAGTCCGTGAGCGTCATAAAACGGAGACCATTATACTGAAAGGAGTTGAATTCCAGTTCATTTACCACAACCCAAAGCATTTTTTCGGGATGAGGAAAGTCTGGATAGACTCATACAACAAAGTATCCTGCTCCGATTTGGAAAAAACGATGATTGACTGCCTGTATATGCCGGCTTATGCCGGAGGCATCATTGAGGTGGCGAAAGCGCTTTGGACTGCAAGGGAGAAACTGGACTATGGAAAACTGCTTGCTTACGCAAAACAATTTGACAGCCAGGTTGTCATCAAAAGACTTGGATTCTTGCTGGATAAACTGGAGATCAGTACGAATATCATAGAAGAACTTCGCAGCCTACGCAGCGCGACGGTGTCACCATTGGACACGGAAGTTCCAAATGAGGGAAAGATTTCCACCAAGTGGAGTATCCGGCAGAATGTCGAGATCGAAACAATTATCAACGCAATAAACAACTGATATCATGATACGTCCGGCAGAAATACAGAAGAGAGCGAACAAGGAAAAAGTGAGGGACACCCAGATATGAATAATGATTTGAATGAACGCAGAAATGCCAAGAAGGGCGTGGCGTTGAGTTCCCGTGATATCCACGTGGGGTGGATAGTGGGAGCTGGCGTTTCAACGGTTATTTTTCTGCTGGCCACTTTCGCCACCGCTTACCGCCATGATGTGTACTCTTCGACATTGGGACTAAAGGATTTGGTATCTACCGATGTTTGGTTCCGAGTATTCCTGGCCTTAACCTGCTTTTCATTACTGTTGTTCCTGGGGCTGCTTGTTTACGCATTTATCGCCGGAAGAATCGTCGGATCCGGTGATAAAGGAGAACAGGAATCGAAGCCAGCCATAGAAACCCCGCCTGCCGAGAAGAGAACTTCGGCTGGCGAAGAAAAATCTCCCGCAACCGAACAGCGTGAACGAGTCATCATCAACGAGGCCAAATTAAGGGATATCTTTAATTCGAAGTTCATGCATGAATGGGCCGGCGATGGCAAGACATATCTCGACCTGGTCATTGAGGATTTGCAATTCGTCCGGGACAATTACGTGAAAGGATCCAAGCAGGACGAGATGCATTTTGCATCAAAACACATTATAGAGATTGCCAGTATCCTTCATAAGGATAGGTATTTCAGACGAGTTTATAACTCTTTCACGGAATGGTGTTGCACACTGTTCGAATGTCTTTCCATTGAACCGCCAAAGCGAGACAATATCAAGAATCCTCAGGAGATTTCCAATCAGGTCAAGAAGCGTTTCTACTACCTTCTCTCTAAGAAGGAATAATCCGGAAGCACAGAGAATAACCCGGAGTTTTAATCCGGTCCGTGCCGACAATTGATTGATTACCATTCAATTGCCGGCATTTTCGTTTAATCCGGATCTTTCTTTTCCCCTAAAATCTTATCTATGTTTGTCACGGCCAATCAGGAGCCGTGAGATTTCCGACCACGTGTTCCGGAGGCCCGAAGCCAAGTGAGATCCCCATCGGAAAGGGGATCAAGAGAGGCAAAATCCATAAAACTTATTTGAAATGGATAAGCAATTGGACTTACTAGAGCTCCTCCGGGAATTTCCCGAAGCAAACCTGACCGTCCACGCCGGAGACCTGGGCCATTTCGCCCGGGAACTCCTGGCCGAAGCCCGTCAGGACTTCGAACGCGAGCGCGCTGCGATCGCGGAGGAAAAGAAGGAGGAGTACTTCACCCCTGAGATGGTCAAGACCCTGCTCAGAATCTCGGAGAGCACACTCTACCGAATGGCGAAGGCAAAGATCCTCATCCCTGTGTTTGTCGGCGGACAGAAGCGCTACCGGCGCTCAGACCTCGACAAGATTCTAAGCCCCTCGTAGCGATGATGCCTTTCACGACCATCTACAAGTTTATGTGGAAGGACCTGGGGCTCCACGGCGCCGAGAAGGAGTTCTTTGCGGTCATCTACGGCTTCTGGCGGAGAAGCAAAGCTCCGGTGGAAATCCCGATCAGGACCGTCACGGAAATCACCGGCCTAAGCCGTACCTCGGTCATAATGGCCAAGAGGGGCCTGCTCAAAAAGGAGCTCGTCGCCGCCCAGGAGATCCGTGGAAAGCCCACGCGCTATGAAGTATTGATCCCGGACCCGTTGGAAAACAGAACGGGTGCGGATTCTGAACGGGGACCCGTACAGAAATCGAACGGGTACCCGTCCGGAAACTACACGGGTGCAGAAGCTGCACCCAAAATAAACTCTTATAAAAGGAATAAATTAAATGAATTCAACTATGCTACATTCTCAAAAAATGAATCAAATTGTGTCAGCCCTCGTGAACAATTCGATACTCCCGACAAGGAATGACCTTGTCGCCAAGCTTCCGGCTCAAATAGAGGGAATGGAAAAAGATGCGCTGGTGGAAGCGCTCAGCCAGATCTACCGCAAGGCCGTCGAGTCCCGCGGTATCGAATTCCAGGATATCACCGGGAAAGAGGTCGGCGCTAAAATCCAGAAGGTCGCCGAATGGATGATGGGCAGCCCCGTCCGTTCGGGTCTGCTCTTCCAGGGAACCACCGGCTCCGGGAAAACCACCCTCATGTATGCGATGTACGGGCTCTACAAGCAGCTCGCCTCGCCCGTGATCTACGTCACGGCCGATGATCTGTACTCCCACTTCAAGCGCCAGCTGGAGAAGGAGGCCTCCCGCTACGAGGAATTCCTCAGGGCGAAGTACCTCTTTCTGGACGAGCTCGGCTCAGAACCGGAGAGATGCCAGAGCTATGGTACGGATTACACACCCGTTCAGAATCTGATCTCCTACCGCTATGACCGGAAACTTCCGACCATCGTAACCACCAACATTGCCGATGACAAGATCCTGGACCGCTATGGCCCCAGGATGATGGACCGCATCAATGAGATGTTCTCCATCCTCCGGTTCAAAGGTGATTCCTATCGGAAGTAGTAAGTGGCAAACTTGACTGTGTTTCGGGGAGAATCCTTCCCGAAACACTATTCAAGTTGTGCCTATGTCGAACAATTCCGCTGCGCGATTGTCCAACTCCCGGCGGGGAAGCCTGCTCGCAAGCTCGCATCCGTAGCGGAATTCTAACACCCTTTATTATGAAAAAGAAATATTTTGACCCCAACAATTTCAAGGTAAACATGACCTGCAGGATGGCCTTCCGTGCCACTCGGCAGGAACGGATAGCCATCCAGGCAAAGGCGCAGGCCTGCGGTAAATCCGTCAGCGAATACATCCGCCAGTGCGCCATCGGCCATAAGCCCAAGCTCCGGATGACCCGAAGCCAAGCCCAAGCTTACATCAGCATCAGCGAAGCCCGGGGCGACCTGATCCATATCAAGAACGCCCTGAAAGCAATGCCACAGGAAGAACGTCTCCGTTGTTTCGCCGACCCTTATTTCATGAGAAAATGGATTTCCGGCGCGAACAAGCTCATCAAGCGCTGGAGAGAGATTGAACGAACCTTAACAGAATAAGCCATGATAGCAAAAGCCAAATCAATTGCACACGGCGGGGTGTCCCTCGGATACATTACCCGTCAAGGAAAAGCACAGGTAGTAAAACTGAACCACCTCCCGGAGGATGCCAGCCCACAGGCCATCTATGGGTATATGAAGCTGCACCAGAAACTCCGGGAGGAAGAACTCCAGCGCCGTCCCCTGAAGAACAACATGATCCGGATGGAGATCTCTCCGTCCAGGGAGGAATCCGAAGGCTGGACCCTGGAAGACTGGAAGCAGCTGGCCGAAGATTTCGTCCAGGCTTTCGACAAGGTCCGGCTGCCCGGAGAGGAGAATCTCCGCAGGTCTCCCTGCCGCCTTCCCAACTCCCAGTATATCATCACGCTCCATACGGACAGCAAGTCCGGTATCCCTCACCTCCATCTCGACTGCAATCGCGTCGATATGGACAACTGCCTGAACAGCGACCACCGGATCGGCATCAGGGCCAAGACCGCCGCCGAGGAAGTCAACCGCCTGCGCGGCTGGAAACGCACGGAAGACAGATTCGAGGAGAACAGAGCCCGCATCAAGAAGGATTGCTTATCGGTCTTGGCTGGACTGAAAAACTTCTCCTGGGAGAAGTACACTGCAGCGCTGGAGGCAAAAGGATATACCGTCAAGCTGAAGCTGGATGCCACTGTGACTGTCCGGGGATACACAATCCTGAGTGGAAACTCCGCCTATAAATCCTCCATCATCAGCCGTGACCTGACGCCGGCGAAGATCCAGGAGACTTGGGAGAAGATGCGTCCGGAGAACAGATACGGGCAGATGACCTATGAGGAGCGCCTCGCTTTTGCCACGTCTGATGAAGGAAAGGATTATCTGTTCCCGTTGGGTTTAACCTTGGATGGGAAGAGATATGAAACGAAAGCTTCTGGCGGAGCCGTGAAGGCCTTTCATGAAGAGAGCAGAGCGATCGAGCGAACCCATTCGCCTGAAGAGTCTGGCAATATCTTTCGGACAGCCTTCCTTCTTTTTGTCGGGCAAGTCGATGCCGCCACCTCCTTTGCACAAAACTGCGGAGGCGGCGGATCCGCCCCTGACCAGAACTGGGGTCGCGACAAAAACGAGGACGACGTCCTCTGGGCCCGTCGCTGCTTCCGCAAGGCTCGGGAGATGGTTACTACACCGGTGATTAGGTGGGGAAGAAGGCGATGAGCCTAATTAACATGTTGAACTGCCAGGATATTCCTGGCAGTTCATTGTTTATCAGTGGTTGTTTCCAAAATGGAAAGAACCACGACTGATTCCATTTTGGAAACTGTCGATTAAATCAGTGTGAGAACAAATATTGAATTGGGAGATAGTCTCTCATCGTTGTTGCTTTGAAAGAATGGCACATTCAATAAGGACGCCTTATGTGGTTCAATATTCAAGAATTAAATAATGTAGGTCTCAACAAAAATCGTTAAATTTGAACTTTAATAGCTGAATAAATACCCTTTCGTCTTTTTTTTGCGCACGTTATGAGCCAAAACTTGATAACCAATCAGGACAAGTTCCTGTCGGAAGTCATTAACAACATCTTTCCCGGATGCGATAAAGCCTACTTCCTTGTCGGATATTTCTATTTCTCAGGTTTTCAAGAAATCTATGAACAACTTCAAGACAAGCATCTTCGCATTCTGGTCGGCCTTGACATTGAACGCAGTCTGGCAAATGGTATTCGTGAAATAGATGACTATACACAGAAGACCAAAACACGTGTCCAGACCCGTGACGAATATTATCAAGGTCTTGTCGATATTTTCAATAATACAGACTTTTTTGACACCGAACGCCAGATTGAGGCTTTCAAGCTTTTCTGTGACAAGCTCTCTAATGGGACTCTGGAGATTCGCAAAACCATTGACCCCAACCACGCTAAGTTATATCTGTTCGAATATAAACGAGAGCACCAGTCATTTACGCAGCAACCCGGTCAGATGATTACCGGATCCAGCAACCTTTCCGTTGCAGGCCTCAAAGGTCGCATTGAGCTGAACACCATCCTTCGCGACCCCGTCTATTACAACGAAGGCAAAGAACTCTTTGACAAACTTTGGGAAACAGCTGTCCCCGTTGCTGACCTTGAGCATCTTCCGGAATTTACTGAAAAGGTCATCAAGAGAATCTGGATGGAGAAGCTATACTCTCCCTATGCGATGTTTATCCGCATCCTTCAGGAATACTTCTCGCAGCCCGATGACAAGAATCTCCTCAAGCCAAGCGACATCACGGATGGAACATATACCGATCTCAAATACCAGATTGATGCCGTCCAAATGGCGATGAAAGCAATCGAAAACCATGACGGAGTTATCATTGCCGACGTCGTGGGTCTGGGAAAGAGTATCATCGCTTCTACTGTGGCCAGGAACCTCCATCTGCGCACCATCATCGTCAGCCCGCCCCACTTGAAGCAGCAATGGGAAGAGTACAGGGACCAATTCGGTTTTACTGCTTCGGTTTTCAGCAGCGGCAAAATCGAATCAGCCCTGGATCACTACCGCATGATTGTCCGCAACAATGAGCAGTTCTTGATCATTGTGGACGAAGCACATAAATACAAAAACGAAGATATCCAGGACTACAGCATCTTACACGATTTGTGTATGGGCAATAAGGTGATGCTCCTGACAGCAACACCTTTCAACAACCGCCCCAACGATATCTTCTCAATGCTTAAGCTCTTCCAAATTCCGAGCAAGTCTACCTTGAAGACAGTTGACGACCTGGGCGCAGCATTCCGGGAGCTGATTCGGAACTACGAGGATATGGCAGAAGCGCAGCGCAAAAACACGATGACGGAAGCCGAAATCAAGGCTGAGAGTCAGCGCATTGCCAAACAGATTCGTTCCATCATATCCCCTTTGGTCATTCGTCGTTCCCGTCTGGATCTGGACGAGATTCCCGCCTACAAAGCGGACCTTAAAGCTCAGAAAATTCAGACCGTCATTCCGGAAGATCCGGTATCGCTGACATACAATTTAGGGGACGAAAAGGACCTCTACCTCCGTACGCTCGCCAAGATCTCTCCTTCTGCAGAAGAAAAACTGGAGCACAAAGACGATGAAACCTTTGTCTATTACAAGTCCGCTCGTTATAAGCCATCTTCCTATCTTACCGAAGACCCGGAACTCCTGGAGGAATTGAAACGCGATTTGGAAGAAAAGACCGGCATCAGTCTGCAACTCTTGTTGGGGCGGCAGGCAAACGTTTCCGACTTTATGCGTAAGATGCTTGTGCGCCGTTTCGAAAGTTCCGTGGCGGCCTTCAAGCAGTCTCTTAGTTCCATGATTCTTTCATCCGAAAGTATTCTACGCTGGATTGAGAAGCGGGATAAGATTCCTGTATATAAAAAGGGCTCTATGCCAGATGTGGATGAATTCTACGAAACCACCGATGATGATCTTAGCCAGGAGATTGAAGAAGCATTTGAAAAGTACACCAACCGTGGCTTCTTCGAGATTGATATGAAGTATATCAAGCGGGACGAATATCTTGCTGATATGCTCTCAGACCTTTCCCTTTTACGTGCTATCAGGGACGAGTGGTTTGGCGAAAATCAAGTTATCCGTTTCGATCATAAACTGACAGAATTCAAGGCCAGATTAAGGAGCCTACGTTCCAGTGACCCCTCGCGTAAGATTGTTGTCTTCACGGAATTCGCTGATACGGCCAACTATCTGGGCGAAGCCCTTAAAGATGAAGGGCTTGAAATTTTCAAGTACACTTCCGGAGATAGCTCCCAAACCAGCAAGAAAACAATCCGTGAGAACTTTGATGCCGGTCTCAAGAAAGAATACCAGAAGGATGATTACAAGATACTGATTGCCACAGACGCTATTTCCGAAGGTTACAACCTTCATCGCGCAGGAACAATCTTCAACTACGACATCCCTTACAACCCGACCCGTGTAATTCAGCGAATCGGCCGTATCAACCGTATCAACAAGAAAATGTTTGATAAGTTGTACATCTACAACTATTTCCCGACCGATATCGGTGAGCAGGAAACACGCACGAAGCAGATATCTACGTTGAAAATGGCAATGATTCACGCTATCATGGGCGAGGATACCAAAGCGCTCACGAGTGATGAGGAACTCAATGCTTACTTCAAGGAACGTTATAGAAAAGAATTGGCCAATAGCGAAGAACTGTCCTGGGATACCAAATATCGGCGGATACTCGACAGTGTTAAGAATACTGAGATATACCAGGAGGCAATGGATATACCGCATCGCTCCCGCATCGGCCGCAACGTAGAGAAACCCATTCAGGGAGTAATTCTGTGCGGAAAGAAAGGTAATGACTTCGTATTCAAGCTAGGACAGGCTGATGACCTGAATCCTATCTCGATAAGTGCAGAAGATGCTCTTAGCCTGTTCGAGGCTGACGTTAACGAGAAGCCCGTTGCCGTCAGCAAACAATTTGAGCCAGTTTATCAGACCGTCAAATCCAAACTCTTCAAAGATACCGTTGATGCCGAGAATGAGCGGAACCGGCGTGAAGCTTATTCTGTCATCAAGGCGTGGCTGAAAAACAGGATTCTCTCCGCAGACTACCTGGAAGACCTGCTGCTCCTGATGCGCAACGACGGTCTTACAGGGGAAGAAATCCGCTTTATAAACAAGCTGACCCTTAAAGCTGCGGACTCCTTGCCCAAGAAAATCACCCCCGACTACATCAAACGCTGTATCATGAAAATGAATGCAGTAGATGAAGGCGCCGAGACCCTTATTTTAGCAGAAGAAATCAAATAACCAGTACCATAGACCATGCAGTTCAATAAAGCATACAACCGTCAGGAGTTCGTAGAATTCCTCCGTCATTCTTTCCTGCCTGACGACTTTTACGCCGCTGAGACCCCCGTCTCCTTACACACACAGACGAAATTTACGGCGTCCGTCACCAAGCTGGGAACCTGCGATTCCCTCGATCTCGTAGTCTATGAAATCCGGCATCGCTCCAAAAACGACGCCCGTGTAGGGCTTTCCAAAGAGGCCTTCCGTGTACTGGCCGACGAATGGCAGGATCGAGCGCTCGTCATCTTCGTTCCGGAGGAATCCAACTCCAATTACAGATTCTCTCTCATAACGGTCGATCTGGATATGACGGAGTCCGGGAAGCTCAACAAGCGGTATTCGAATCCTCGTCGCTACTCATATTATCTCGGCAAGGGTATTGCGACACACACGCCGGATCAATTCCTTCTCCAGAAGGGCCGTGTCATCGACGGTGATGACTTGAAGAACCGATTCTCCGTCGAGGTCCTCACCAAAGCTTTCTACAACGAACTCTCCGACTGGTATGCATGGGCCGTTCGCGTCGTTCGCTTTCCGAACAAGATTGATGACACAACAGATGACGACAAGTACAACTCGGAAGCGACAATCCGTTTGGTTACCAGGCTTATATTCGTCTGGTTCTTAAAGCAAAAGCACTTGATTCCCGATGAGTTCTTTGACGAACAATACATCGCCGACAATCTTCTGGATGGTTTTGAGCCTAACGCCATCGTCAATCTCTTCGGCAAATCTGAAGAGAGCCGATACTACAAGGCCATTCTGCAGAACCTTTTCTTCGCAATGCTGAATAGCCCCATCACACCCGAAGACAAGGACACCATCAGCGAAAGACGCTTCCGCAGTGGTCGAGGAGACTACGACAACAACAAACTGATGCGTTATGAGTCAATGTTTTCCAACCCCAAACTTTTTGTCGAACTGGCAAATAAAACCGTGCCTTTCCTCAATGGTGGCCTTTTCGACTGCTTAGACGACAAGGATCATGGCAATTACATCGACGGGTTCTCAGATCGAGAAATCGTCAAGCGCAGCTTGATAGTCCCCGATTACCTGTTCTTCGGTGACACAGTGGGCAAGGACATTGACCTTTCGGACTGGTATGGCGATGCTTCCAAGAAGAAAGTGAGCGCAGCCGGCATCATCGATATTCTCAAACGCTACAACTTCACCGTCGAGGAAAATACGCCGTACGACCAGGAAGTATCCCTGGACCCTGAACTTCTGGGAAAAGTATTCGAAAACCTGCTGGCCAGTTACAACCCGGAGACCAAGACGACGGCTCGCAAACAGACAGGCTCCTTCTACACTCCACGCGAAATCGTTCAGTATATGGTTGATGAGAGCATCATCGCACACTTGAACAAGACTGTGGGGAAGGATCTGGAGCCGGAGTATCGCAAACTCGTCAGCTATACGGACGAATCCCTTAACCTTACGAAGCAGCAGAAGGAGAGCATCATCAGCGCTTTGTATGACTGTAAAGTCCTTGATCCCGCGTGTGGCTCAGGAGCCTTCCCGATGGGTATCCTCCAGCAGATGGTACACATTCTTTCTGAACTCGACCCGAGCAATGAGATGTGGGAAGAATTGATTCTCGATAAGGCGATCCAGGAGAGCGACGACAAAGACATCCAGCTCACGGAGGAGGAGAAAGAAGAAAAGCGGCGGGACATTGAGCGCAGTTTCAATGAAAGCCTTAATTACCCGGACTATGCCCGTAAACTTTACTTGATTGAGAACTGCATCTACGGTGTCGATATCCAACCTATAGCCATTCAGATATCCAAACTGCGTTTCTTCATCTCCCTTGTCGTTGACCAGAAAGCCAATAACAATCCTGTGGAGAACTTTGGGATCAGACCCTTGCCCAACCTGGAAGCTAAATTCGTGGCGGCTAACTCGTTGATTGGCTTGAAGAAGAACAATTCGCTCTTCGTTACCAATATCATTGACATTGAAGAGAAACTCCAGAAGGCCAACCACAAGATATTCAGTGCAAAAACCTACAAGACCAAACGTAAGTACCGTGAACTTCTCAAGACGCTACGCCACGAGATGGTTGAAAAGCTTGCGGATATTAATGTAATCTCCAACGACCAGATTGAACAGTTGGCCTCGTGGGATATGTTTGACCAGAACAGTTTCGCATCCTTCTTTGATCCCGAGTGGATGTTTGGCGTATCGACTGGATTTGACATCGTGATTGGGAATCCGCCGTACATTCAGCTGCAATTGAATGGTGGGGAGTTGGGTAAGATGTATGAGGAATGTGGTTTCCAATCATTTACGAGTACCGGTGATATATACTGCCTATTCTACGAAAGAGGTCATCAACTGCTAAAGACAAATGGCCATTTATGCTATATTACATCGAATAAGTGGATGCGTGCTGCATATGGCGAAAAGTTAAGAACATTCTTGGCCTGCAAAACGAATCCACTGCTCTTGATTGATTTTGCCGGTGTGAAAGTATTTGAAAGCGCGACGGTAGATACCAACATCCTGCTTTTTGAAAAAGCGAAAAATGCTCACCATACCATTTGTGCAGCCACAAATAAACAGAACCGTGATAGCTTAAAGAATCTGAGCGTTTTCGTTCAGCAGCAAGGCTCTCCCTGTGACTTCTCCGGAGGTGACAGCTGGGTAATCTTATCCCCAATTGAGCAAAGTATAAAGAAGAAGATAGAGGCGGTTGGCACACCCTTGAAGGATTGGGACATCAATATATATAGAGGGGTGCTCACTGGCTATAATGACGCCTTTATCATTACAACTCTTAAGCGGGATGAGATTCTGTCTAACTGCCTAAGCGAAGAAGAGAGGAGGAAAACGGAGGAACTAATACGACCGATTCTCCGAGGCAGGGACATTAAACGGTATAGTTATGATTGGGCAAATCTATGGTTAATATGGGTTCCATGGCATTTCCCATTGCATAATGATACATCCATCCAAGGTGCATCAGAAAGGGCAGAACAAGCTTTCCAGGCGCAGTATCCTGCTCTCTATAAGCATCTTTCGGCATATAAAAAAGAGCTTTCTGCTCGAAACAAAGCAGAGACAGGTATTCGATACGAATGGTACGCGCTGCAGCGATGGGGAGCAAACTATTGGGAGGAATTTTTTAAGCCAAAGGTAATGTACCCAAACATGACCAAGTACATTCCATTTTATTATGACATTCGAGGGTTCTATCAAAACGACAAATCGTTTATGATAACCGGTCGCCATATCGCCTTTTTGACGGCTTTTCTGAATTCCTCCATCTTCAAATTCTGTTTTCTCAACAATTTTCCGGAGTTACAAGGGGGTACTCGTGAACTCCGTAAAGTTTTTTTTGACAAAATTCCTGTTATTCAAATAGATGACCAGTTGAATGAACGGTTCGCATCCCTAATATCAGAGATGCAGAATGATCCTACTGTGGAGAAGGCGAAGTATATTGATAAGCTGTTGTTTGATGTCTACGGTTTGACTGATGCCGAGAGAGACGTAATTGGATTCATTGAGATTCAATGACTTTAATTTCATCCACAGTCAATCCATAGACTTTATATATTTCTCTGTCTATCATGTTTTCGTAGTTCTTCGCATCCTCTCTATTACTAAGGATTGAATCGACATAACCCTCAAATACTGTCTGTCCCTCAACATTCAGTTGAGCGATAGAAAGTTTTAAGAAGTTTGATTTCTGACCAATCTTTGCATTACATCCAAGATTACCTGTAATCTGCCCTAGCAACCACTCCGATACTTTAGAATTCAAGAAGGCCAGAAGACATTTCGAAGAATAATGATGAGTAATCAGCATATACTCATTACTTGAAAGGAAAACACCCGATTCAGCAAAGGAATACTCGGCGCCGTCTTGAAATTGTCCATATACGATTTTCGGTTGAAAGAAATCCTCCGATATCATTTTGTCGGAGGAATTTATGAGGCCAAAAATCATATACCGCGAAATAGGTTTCGAAATGGATGCCTGTATTGCACCAGCAAACTGGTTCGTTAATAACAAACTGTATTTGATCACAGGAGACAACATCGAATACTTGTTGGCATTTCTCAATTCAAAAGTTTTCAATAAAATCATTCTTGCTTCAGCCAACCTTACCGGTGGAAAGGGCGTTGACTTTATGGAAAAGGTAAAAGTCCCTCGCGAACAGAGCCTTATGGAAGCCGTTGTGAACACAAACGATGAAAGACAGATTGATGCTCAGTTTAATGAGTTCTTTGGGCTCACCGAAGCAGAGAAACAATTCCTTTCAGGGGATTCACTATAACGGCTTACCTACTGATTGATAGACTCATAGATATAGTTCACTTCGTCGTTCGTTAATCCATACGACTCGAATACTATGTTTTCAAGCATGACGTGACTATGGGAATCAAAACGATGAGAAAGACTTTCGGCTATTGCTGAAATGTCCTCGCTTACTGGGATACAAGGGAACTTCTCAAAGAATGTATGCTTCATTCTTACACCGTGATCCCCAAGGATACCTCCGCCGTAGAAGGTCTTAATAGCATAGAAGAACAATGTGCT
>Ga0256405_10006105_pt1 | contig 19719 bp, 45 predicted proteins | sample RumenRJG_02DNA_FD_189096 | JGI IMG/M metagenome (GOLD analysis project Ga0256405, IMG submission 189096) | Bovine rumen microbial communities from Lethbridge, Alberta, Canada - RJG_02 | ecosystem: Host-associated > Mammals > Digestive system > Stomach > Rumen | place: Canada: Alberta... | reverse complement strand
AAGGGCGTTTTAAAATGAGTGAAAATTTTTAATTTATGTTGCGAGGGCTAACGAAACGCCGGATCTACCCCGAAAAAAGGATATACTACCATATTGATAGATTTTAGAGATTAAACAATTTTTTGAGGTTAGAAAACACTACTGAAACAATAGAGAAATATTTTTTTGATTTTTTTTTCGGTTTTTTCGATCAAGTATCCTTGACTTTTTCGGCGATATGGATTAAATTAATTGGCGTAAACCAAAAAAACAAGCGCATGATGCGCGGAAAGGAAAAACAAAAATGGAATTCCGTAAACTGAAAAAAGAAATGGCAAAAGCGGCACGTGCACAGGAAAAAATTACTAAGGAAACTATGGAAATGAAAGACGTTTTATGGAAAGCTATCGAAACTTATGAAAATTCTCAAAATCTGAATACATCGGACGCTCGTATTTCTTGCATTATTCCAGTCCCGAATCTTATTGAAAACTGGTTTGCACATGGACACAGTGTTTCTTTCATTCCGAATAAATACAGGGAAACAAATGGTAAACTCCGCAATTTGTCAAATCTTGAATGGGAAATTGATTCGGCAGTCCGCGATGTAAAAAACGGTTATGCGCGTAAAGTTGTTTTTACATGGACAAATGTTGAGGCGGACGAAAACGGGAAAATCAATTCTGAAAACGTGGTTATGGCATATTACAAAGGAAAAAATCCTACACTTAAAATACATTTCGTTTTCGAGGCGTATCGTGGGACGCGTTATGGTATTTCCGATGAAACAAATGATACTCCCGAAATGAAAGATATTATTCCGTTCTCTTTTGAATAAGAATTAAGGACGCGTTCAGCGTCCTTAGTAATTCGGATTAGTGAAATAATCCATTAATCCGAATTATTAAGGATACTAAAATATCCTCAGGGATTGAGTTCTCTGTTTCAAGATTACTTGTATACTTGAAAGAATGTAATCTTGAATAAATGATTTGCCAGTTATAGATTAGGCGCGTATATACAGCGCGCGCGGGCTATAACAGCTAAGTAGTCCTGCGGTATATCTATAGATGCGACTATAGATATACAAGGGAATAGAGTTATCTATTCATGGTTAAGCCATACTGTAGCATGTACTAACAAGATTACGGCTACACTACAGTATGAATATTCCGGCACTATCGCAGGTACAGTAATTAGACTTGAGATAGTCTAATGTAATGCGGTTTGATTGCAAGCTGAATCAGTAACGTAAAACTAATGGTAGAAACATTAAGAGTAGCGTGAAAGTAAGCGAACGAAAATCATGCTGTAATGGGAGGAAAGTTAGTAGTAAGAAAAACAGCATGGTATATGGGAGGTTATGCAATATCACGCATTAAAGCAAAAAACAAAGCAATCCATAACCTAATGGAAAAGGCTAAATAGTTCTAAATCGCCGGGAATGCAAATAGAACGTTTCCGGCGGTTTTCATTAGGGCATCAATATCGTGTCTAAATTGATGCTAAATTGATACCTTAATGAAAACTAAACTAATAGCAAGTTGATTTCTCCGCTAAATTGACTTGCTAAAACACAATAACAAGCGGAATAAGGAATCCTCGCCATGGAAGAAAACATCTCCATCCACCGCAACTCCCTTTTCCTTCGCTCCATCGACTTGATTGAGCAGGCATCCATTATCGCGTCAATGGCATGCGACAGCGAATCGTGCTCTACCTGCCCCTTCTTCAATGAGATGGAAGACGGAGAAACCTGCATCCTCCGCAAAATCAAAAACCTTACTAACGATGCCTACAACAATCTCCTGCCCCCTCCTCCGCCCGAAATCTCCATCCTCTAATCTCCGTTCTCTCCCCTGCTCTATCTATCTGAAACATGGTAGATAGAGCATTTATCAATAAGCTCTAAAATAACAGGAGGTCTAATTATGACAAAGAGCTTTTCCGTCAAGAACTTCAACAAAGAAGTCAACCGTGTTCTCATCAATGCAAACAAAGAACAAAAAGCAAACGTTCGGTGCTATATGCTTCTCCGTGCCCTCAAGTACAGTACGAAAGGCGGTGTGAAATGATTACTGATATTCTTGCCTATGTTGTTACTGTTGCCTTTTATGGAACAGCTTTCGTAATCATGCCTTTCTCTCTCGTCCTTCTCTTAATCAATAACAAATAGTGTTGTCTTCTCTGCTAACATTCCTCTATCGTGTTAGCATAGATTCTTTCAAGATAGAGAACAACAACTCCCTTAATTGGGAAGAAAGGAAGATGCCATATGCGTATCTTCATCAAAGACCTCTCCACCATCTCCGTCTCCACCGACAATGCGAAACTCGGCCCTCTGTTCCTCGCGTTCAGTGTTCCTTCGATCATCACCTGCCCCCACAATGCGCCTTGCTATGCTGGGTGCTATGCGGCGAGTCTGGAACATATGCGTCCGAATCTTCGCAACTCTCTGATGGATAACCTTCACACCCTTTTGAACGAGCCGGAAGAAGTGGAGAAGAAACTCATCGGTGTCATCAAGCTCATGGGTCGCCCGAAATTTCGCTGGAACGTAGACGGGGATGTGGAAGTCGACGCAACCCGCCCCATGCTCTACATTGACATGATGGTGAGGATTGCAAAGAAGTGCAAGAATGTGGAGTTTACTGTCTACTCCAAGTCTTCTCTGTGGAAAGGGGTGAAGCGTCCCAAAAACCTTCATCTCCTCGGTTCTAAGTGGGGGTGCTGGGAGCCGGACATGGGAGATGACATTCCCTACACCAACATCTTGAAGGATGGGGAAAGCAGGGAAGGAAAGCATATCTGTCCTAATCAGACTACGAAAGGGGCTGTTACATGCTCTAACTGTCCTCTGTGTTCCGGTGGTTTGAAAGCAGGTGAAACACTGTTCTTCGATCCTCACGGCAGAAATAAGAAGAAAGTGTGACAAAACTACATGCTTTCTAATATATACTCCATGTACAAAGTTGAAAACATGGAGTATATTATTAACAACAACTTTCAACAACCTAACAAACGAGGTGAAACTATGAAAAAGAAAATCTATGGAGACACGGAAATCTTCTCTGAGTCTGCATGTGAAAACTGCAAGCATCTCATTGAAGACGATAACGGAAAGCTTTACTGCAACATTTACCCGGAAGATGGAGAGTATAGCGAAGAAAACGCCCCCTCCCTTGTCTTTTCAATATATCACGGAACTTATGGTAACGTAAATTCAAGCGGATGTGACTGTGATGACTTTGAACCACTTTACGATGGAGAATAGCAATGGACTTAGTTCACTACTTCAAAAGAGCTGAGATTTGGTTTGACTTCTTAGTACGTCATCCCGAATACAGAACACGTCATATTCTCGTGAAACTGTATAACAAGTATATGCTTGATGCAGTTTCATTTCACATCCTCTCCAACAACACCATCAACTAAGGAGGTACATTATGGAGAACACCACCCGCATCGTCAACATCACTGAAGCCCAAGTCCCCGAAATCATCAGCAACAATGTGAAGGGTGCAGAATTCTTCCACCTGTCCTATATTAAGGCAGATGGAACTGAACGCGAGGCTAATGCACAGCTTCATGTCAGTAATCCGAGGAATGAAGCAATCACACCTAACGGAACTGGTGAAAGTGCAAAAGAAGCTATGAATGGAGGCAGAATCAAATACTATGAAGCGCATCACCCCGGAGATATGAACGGAGTGTATAGACAGTGCCGTATTGATCGTCTTGTCTCTATGAAGATTCGTGGAGTTACTTACAAGGTGATTCATTAATAACAAACAACAAGAGGGGAGGTGTAAAAGCCTCTCCTCTTAACAACAAATAAGGAGAAACAAACAATGACCTCTCTTTCCATCATCACTGAAACCGCCCTGCAAGATATGTATGGGGAAAACGGAACAAACATTGAAAACGAAAAGAAAGCTAAAATGATGGCTTTCCTCAGAGAACGTTTGATTGAGTATTACAAACAGAAAATCATCTACTACCAAACAGAGGTGGCATTCTGGATGGGAGAAAAGAACAACAGAGGAGAAATCCCTGATGAAGTTGTGAAATCCATTCTCGCTGATCTTGAATATGAGATTAGACGTAAAACATTCTAATAACTCTTTCCCAATAACAAACACGCCTAACAACATAAGGAGGCAACCATGAACTACAACGAATTCATCACCATCAGCAAAGAAAACATGAACGACATTACTTTTGAGGTCTACTCCAAGGAAATCGAACCTTGCTACAATTGGCTTCCCGAAGTTAATAGCAAGAAAGATTTTATTAACTGGTGGAAGAAAAACAAAGACCTCTGCCGTTGGATTAGTAATGTTCTCGTTCAGTTGGAGGAAGAAAGTGGTGAGAAGCTGAAACTGAAGAAAAGGATTGCTGAACTTGAAGAAGACCAGTTCAGAAATAACAGGTTGATTGCTACACTGATGGGAGAAAAAGAAGCAGTGATGGAAGAGAAGGAAATGGTAGAACAGGATAAAGACAAGCTGGAAGAAGAGTTGAAGTATGTAAGGGAAGTGAAAAACAAAGTAGATGATGAGAATGACAAACTGGCTATTGCTCTTGAGAAGAAGAATGAATACATAGATAATTTGATGAGTGAAGCCCTTAATGATAGGAGTAATCTGTTGGATAAGATTGCTGACCTTGAATTGAGAATAGCTTTCACTCCCGAAGCTATAACAAAAGTAATACGCAATGAGTTTTTTGAGACGTATGATGAAAAGAAACAGGATGCTATTAAGAGAGGAATCATCAACGAATCTGACGTGAAGAGAGGGTAAAAGGGATAGTTTGAACTTAAATACCAAGAAAGAAGGTGATAATAACAAATAATACATAAAGTCTATTAAATACTCCATTGTGAAAATTGAAAACATGGTGTATAATAATAGGCGTAAGTTTTCTCGTCCGTTTCTTTCCGCGCTTAACAATCAACCAACCCTAATGAAAGGAATTAACCATGAGCGCAAATCTTGAAACTGGTATGTTTGTTCGTCTTCCGGCATGGCACGAAATGGGAACTGTTATTCAGTATGACCCCAACACCTATGAAGCCTATGAAGTCGCTGGTCTTAACTGGACTGTGAGTAAGCAGAGACTTGGTTTCCGTGATAACTTCGGCAACTATCACGAAACCGATTCCTATGGTCTTGTTCGTGATAAGGACAATGCTTTCTACGGAGTGTGCAAAGATAAGTACCAAATCTTTCAGAATCGTGAGGCGTTTGATTGGGCACGTCCTCTCGTTGAATCTGAATTGTTCAAGTGGGAATCTGCTGGTGCTCTGAAAGATGGTCGCAACTGCTGGATTCTGCTTAACAGTGGTACTCGTGAAATTGTCAAGGGTGATGCTCTGCGTAATTACCTCTTGATGGCTTGGTCTCACGATGGACAGAGAAGCATCACGATTCAGCCGACAAGCATCAGAGTGGTATGTGAAAATACTCTGAATGCGGCTCTGACTGATAAGGAAGAGAAAAAGAATCGTGTTCATGTTCCGCATTTCATCACCATGCGCCCGAAACTTGAAGAAATCCGCATGATGTATGAAAACGCTGAAGCTATGTTTGAAATCCAGCAGAAGAAGTATGAGAAGATGATTAACACCGTCCTCTCCGAAACACAGAAGAATGAGTTTGTGGAAGAGGTGTGCAAGATTATGTACACTGATACTTCACTCATCAATGGCACGAAGCAGTTGTCCGAGAAAGCAAGAAAGCACGTTGAAAGTGTGCGCGATAGCTTCAAGACTAATCTCCGTTTGATGATGGACGGAAAAGCCAGCGGTCAGACGGAACTTGGGCTTACTAACACTCTGTATGGTGCTTTCAATGCCACCTCTGAATACATTGAACACTATATGACACAGAGAGGCACGAAAGATGGTTACTCTGTTTTGTTTGGAGACAGGGGCAAGCAGATTAAGCAGGTTGAAGAGCTTGCTGAATCTTGGAGCACTGGAATTGATAAGTTCGTTCCTGTGGCAGTCTGAATCTAAACAAACAACAAAACTCCCTGCTTGCTAATAACAGGCAGGGAGATAACAACAAAGGAGAAAATACCTATGAATGAAAACAAAGAAACAAAAAGCACCATCTCTATTGACTTATCTGATTCATTAAGAGAATGTTTTGATAATTGGATTGAATTTGCTAAAGTTATTGATGACAAAGAATTAGAAAAAGAATATAAAGAACTTAAGAAAAAACTAATTAAATAAGGAAATACTAATGCTTCCCTTTATCCTGATTCAACTCTTCATCCTCTCAATCTTCATTCTCGCTAACTACAAATAAGGAGTAACTAACTATGCACAAACACGAATTTGGAACTTGCCCTGAATGTGGAAGTCTTAATCTTGACTATGGTGATATTACATGGAATGATCTAAATCTCGACCCATTTATTCAACAGGAGATAACTTGTGAGGATTGTGGATGCAACTTTAATGAACTCTATAATGTGAAACCTGATACTGTTGATATTATTTGGCATGGGAACAAACACAACAAATCTAATAATCCATAACCTATATCCCCACACCCTATAGCCATACCATTATATTGAGACGATTAAGCTCAAATCTTGTAAAATTAAAACCTAAACTAATCAACAACTAAATAATTAGGAGAAACAAAACAAAATAATCCATCTTTTCTATCAAATACTACATTCTCTTTTAATAGATTGTGTGGTATAATATATGGTGTAAAAACAAATTCCCTCTAACTCAAACCAATATAGGAGAAACAAAATGAAAACTGAAACTGGTATCTGTCCGTTCTGCAAAAGCACAAACATTGAATACTTTGATGTTGAATGGATTGAAGCAAAAACTATTGTTGGCTTTATTCAACCTTGTAGATGCACCGACTGTGGATGCGAATTTAAGGAAGAATATAAAGCAGAACACATTGACACCCAAATCATCAACAACTAATTCCCTTTAACTTAACAATATAGGAGAAACAAACTATGGGAAATCGTGCAGTCATCACCACTAACAAGAATCTCAACGAAACTGGAATCTATCTGCATTGGAACGGCGGTAGAGCAAGTGTAGAGGCTTTTCTCGCCTATTGTAATCTCAAAGGCTATCGTCCACCTTGCTATGATTGCTATGGTTGGGCGTACCTCTGTGGCGTGATTACTAACTTCTTTGGTAGTGGTCTTAGTATTGGAGTTGATAATTGTCAGCGTCTTGATACTGATAATTACGACAATGGTGTATATCTTCTTGGTGATACTCCTGAAACTGGTTGGTACATCACTGGTCGTATGTTCTATGGTGATTATCCTGAACAGTACGATTATGACCTTTTGGATACACTTAAGGCAATTGATAAATGTATGCCCGACCACATGAGACTTACAGCATGGGAATGGGAGAGGTTTACTGAGGTTAAGAAAAAGGTTATGGAATACAGAGAAAAGAATGGGATGAAAGATAAGAAGAAAGGACAGAAAAGAGATAGGCATGGGAGATTCATGAAAGCCTAACAACAAACAACATCTTAACAACTCCCTATATATAATAATGTATATAGGGAGAAACCAACAACTCTTATGTAGTCCAAAATAATCCAACCTAATAACAAACAACAAAACAACAGATTTTCGTTATCTCCTATATAGCGAAAATTAAGCAAAATGAGGTTAATGCAAAATATCAATATAATTTGCAACTCTCTTTTCAAACTCTCAAAAAGTCCAAAATAATCCAACTCTTAATAACAAGGAGACTATTACTATGGCTAATAACTGCTTTGTTGACTTTTATATCACTACACGCACTAATACAGAGGCGGCTAAACTAATCGAAATCCTCTATAAAAACATCTCAGAAGCTAACAAGAGGAATGAAGGTGCTTTTATTGGCTCTAAAACACGTTATATATTCGATGCAGGTGTCTATTCTTATACTCCTGTAGTCGTGAAACTTGAAGGATGGGTTAAGTGGTCTATTGATTATACAGAGATAAAGGATATTATTGACTGGCTTAAAGAATATGTTTCTGTTGTAAAGCTTTCTATGCGTTATGAAGAGCTAGGGCAATTGATGTATGGAGAATATGTATATCGTTCTAATGCACCTACAGGAAAGAAGTTATATGATAAGTATGTAGATGAAAAAGACTTCCCTGATGATAATGGAGAAGATACATTTTATGAGGACTTAGAACAGATATTCCAAAAGAAACCAGTAAAGAAATACATCCCGTTCCACTAATAACACATAAAGAGAAACTAATCATGCCTACTAAAATTAAAACACCTCAAGAAAACATGGTATCGAAACTGGTAAACCTGTATATTCAAGGACATAAGGATGAACTAGAGAAAGCAAAGAAGCAGATTGAATTTTGGGAAGATATTATTAAAGGAGGAGCACAGGAACAGATTAAATACTGGGAAGGTGTTATTGAGAGAGAAGAAAACTACATTGAATACCTTAATAGCTTTAATAATCTATAAGGAGACAATACAATAACTTAGCCCAGCCTAACTAATTCACTCTAACTCTTGAAAGTCGTATAGGGAGAAAAATAAGCCAGTTGAACTTAAATTTCATCTAATCATAACTTAGTCTAGCCTAACTTATATCCTTTAAATACACCTTCTAACAACCAACAATAAGGAGTCCGTTACTATGTTCGATCACAAAGCATATAGAAAAGCCTATTACGAATCCCACAAAGACTATTTCAAAGCATATAGAGCTAAGTGGAAAGAAGAACACCCTACCTATGATAAAGAATACTGGCTTGAAAATAAAGATACCCTCACTAAACGTAATACTAAATGGAAAAAGAATCATAAAAGGTATTGTAAAGCATATCGCAAACAATACTATCAGGAACACGCAGAGTATTACAGAGCCTACCAAAAAGCATATAGAGAGAAAAAGAAACAAAATAATACACTTTCTGATTAAATAGTATATACCTGTTCTTATCTCATATATAGGGAAAATCAAGTATTCTGAGCTTAAATCATATTACTTAGACTTTCCGAACCATTATCAAAAAGTATATAAGGAGACTGTAAACACCCCTTTCATTCACAAAAAATACATGTTTTCTGCTATATAATCCATTCTCTTTTTCTCTATCTTGCAGTATAATATATAGCAGAGTCTATCACATCACTAGCAACTATCTACTAACAACGCTATCACTAACAACGCTATCACTAATAACAACTCTATATAAGGAGAAACAACACTATGACTTACTATCTCGCCATTGACAACAGAGCTTATTATCGTCCTGCTATGCGATTCCTTATGCTTGTACAGGGTCTTTTCTCTAATCCTCTTACTATTAGAGATGCAAGAAACTATGCTATCACTATTATGAAGAAGCACCCTGAAATATGGTGTATTACTATCCTCAAACGCACTAAAAAGGATACATATACTGGTATTGAACGTGTATTCCCTGATGGTATTACTGATGATGGCTACTATGATGTTAAGACAGGATGGGACTTTGTACACGACTATGACATTACCCCTCATGAATGTTATCTTGACACATTCACATCTACATATAAGGTCTTTGAAACTATCTAAAGGAGTACTACTATGTCTTTTATCACCTTATCTCGTATTGTCATGTTACTTATCACTATTGGCATTATAGGTATCATTGAATACTACTTTCCTACTAAGTTATAATGGCACTATGTATATGATAATGACAGTGTGTATTTATCGTGAAAGGGTGTATTTATGATGACAGGTAAAAATATTGGTTTTATAACTGATTGATTAAGAGAGAGATATATCGTGGCACACCTCAGAGATTACTAACGAGGTATGGCATAATTCACAAACCTTAACAAACAACACTAACTAACAACTCTAAAGGAGAAACAAACAATGACAGAGAGAGAAAGAATTGACTTATTTAATCTGATTGAAACTCTTAAAGAAGCATCTATTTCTTATGGTAGGTATTGTGAGCGTGTAGGAACAGGGACATGGTTTAGTCAAGATATGCTTAAATTCCGTTCTGATATAATGGATAAAGCAACAGAAAACATTGTAGGATATATTAATAATGCAACAATAACACCTGCAAGAGACGCTAAAGGACGTTTTTGTTCATATAGCAGTAAAGAAAGGATTAAATAAAATGAAATACAAAGAAAAAGACGAACTTATTAATTTGATTATAGAATTAAAGAAAGCGTGTATTAAGGTTGGGAAGGATGAAGAGATTAGTGAAAGAAATGGAGGATATATGTCGATGAAATATGAAAGAGATATAGATGCTATGGATGAAGCTACATTAAAGATATTTCACTTTATCAACAACATTAAGGAGGACTGAATATGTATAACAAAGAGATTAGTGAAAAGATTGTTAATGATTGCCTTGATATGATGGATAATATTAGGCTGAGTAGAAATGTATGTAAGGAGATTGTAGATAGAGCAAGGGAAGATAAGAAAGTAAAGGATTGTGATTATTGTAACATCTATGAGTATTATATGGTGATTGTGAGTAGGGATGCAAGAGCGAATCAGATTGTAGAGGAAGTTGTAGATATTAATGGTGGTATGAAAGGATATGATACAGACATTTATATGAAACTGATTTATGATTATGAAGAGATGATTATATTGAATAAAGAAGTTAATATTGCTCGGAATAAAATTAGAGAGAGATACGCATAACCAACTTAAAACATAGGAGAAACTAACAATGAATATTTTTAAGAAGAACAAACAGATGACAGTAAGACATGATTTAGACCGTATCATAAAGAAGCGTTTGGCTGATTGCAGTGGTATTGAATGTAAGGATTGTATATTTGGAGATAACAGGCATAGTTTGTTTGAAGATAACTATGAATGTTTGCTCGGAGTTATTAGAGATAACTTTAGACGGATTTATAACAACACTAAAAACAAACAAGGAGAAACTAACAATGGCTGAAGTGATGAGCAACGAAGAGTTAAAAAAGTATGTGGATGCTATCTATAAGGCAGAGAAGTTATTGTTTGATGCAGAATTTGAATTAAGTAAAGTATTGAAGGATGAATGTTGGATGAATGATGAAGAGAAAGGAATACTGCTTGACTTTATGAAATGCTATCTGAGAACTAAAAAGTATAACTATGATAATGTGGAGGTAAGTATTATGATGAGACTTGGAGGATGTAAAAATGCAGATGAAGCAAAGGAGAAATACTATGAATGATATTATGAGATATGCTTTTATTGGTAGTATCCTGTTTCTTACTATTATTTGGTTGAGTGGTATTGTGTCTGTTATTAAGCATGATATTACTGTAACCGAAATGATGGAGCAGTATAGGAAAGAGAATGAAATGCTAAAAGAAGAGAATAAAGATATGCAGGAACGTATCAATGCTCTTCTTAATATTACTGAAACTAACGGAATTAACTGGAAGGAGTAATAATTATGGAAAAACTGTTAAGAGATAGATTCGATGATATTAGTAAGAGAATTATTAAAGTGAAAGGAGGTGTGGGGAAATGAAAATCAAACTTACACCAAAAGACCTTGTTATTATTCAGGAAAGACTTAATATTCCTGATGATGTGGATGCAGAGAATTTATACGGAGCACTACACATGATTTGCCAGTTAAGTTCGTGTTTTATGTCGTGGAGTCATATCATAGTAGACGATATTCTTACTATGATTGCAAAAAAGTATCTATATTATGAAAAAAATGCACTCGGAAGAAACATTTACTTTGATAACGGAAATGAGGAACAATTTACTTTTGTTTCCATAGACTAAAGGAGAAAATATAAAAAGTACATGAAACCTGATAAATACTACATTCTCTTTTTCGTGAAGATGTGGTATAATATATAGTGTCTTATGCGAGATACTATAAACTCTAACTAACAACTCTATATAGGAGACTAACAACTATGAATAACAAAGAAAGAATCTGTCCGTATTGTGGTAGCACTGTTATTATCTATGGTGCTATGTTTTGGGATGATGAAAAAACAATAGTTCAAGAATGTAAATGCAGTAAATGTGGTAAGGCTTTTGATGAAGTTTATACTGCGAACTACGACTACACAGAAACTTATGATGAAGAAGAGGAGGAATAACAAATGAATAGTTCTGAAATCGTAGAAGGTGCATTCCAGTGGTGCTTAGTTGAACTTGATGCTAAAATTAAAGTAGAGCATAGCGAAAGATTAGCATACAAACTGGCTAATGTGAAAAAGCATGAAGATATTGTCAAGAGTATTGGATATGAAGCTCTGAGACAATGGGAAGATATTATAATGCCTACCTTTATTGAAGGTATGTATTATCCGAAAGATGTTGAAGAAGGATTTAATAAAGATAAATATATTGAAAGCAGAATATACGGAGAAGCATTAAAGTATGTAATTGATATGATGAGAGATTTCATTAAAGCAACTAGTTTTAGCAATGTAAGCAAGGAGGAAAACGGAGAATTTATCTATAACAATACACCCCTTCAATACTAACAAGAAAGGAAAAACAAACTATGAACACAACTATTAACATCAAAGCAACTATTAAAGACGAATTGAAAGGAAAACTGGAATCTACTCTTGCTCTGCTTAAACAGGAAAAGGTAGATAAAGAATCCATTAAGCTTGCAATTAAAAACATTCGACTCGCTATTAACATGATTGACTAATAACAAAGGAGAACATAACAATGACTGAATCTACTACTGAACTTTTTAACAATTTCGAGGGAACTCTTAACGATTATCTTGCTAACGCTTTTTGTATTGGTATGTATATGACCGTCTATAAAACTCTTAATGATGAAACTAAAGAGCAATATAAAAATCACATTAGAAAGAATATTAAGGAAGAGATTGAACTTGAGAAATCCCTTAAAGAATATGCAACTGCTCTTGTTGATGACTATAATGTGTTTAGAGAAATTCTGAATGCTATTGAAAGCCTGAGAAAGAATAGCTATGATGCAGGACGAGCATATTATAGGATTGATACGCAAAAGGAATATGAAAGATTGCAAAGTGTTTTTAGTGAAGACCGTGATGCTTTTATTAACTATATGGAAAAGGAGCTTGAAAATGCTTGAAAACATTATCCCTGAATTTAAGCCTGTCAGAAAAGAAGAAGAGGCAATGCAGAACTTTAAGGATGTTGCAGAAAGTCCTACTGTATATCCTATGCGAGTTATGAATCAGATTTGCCGTTATGTTTGCCCTTGTGAATTTAATGGTGATAGAGCACACTGTAGGAACTCTTATTGCTTTTGGGGCATCATGAAAAAGAAAATGTTTGAAATTCATAAAAACAATATGAAATCCTAATAAAGAAAGGAATAACAAACTATGTCTATTTGTCTTTGTGATAACTGCTTGAATAGAGAGAATAATATTTGTACTTTCTATCATGAGGAAATTAAAGAAGATGATGTACTGGATTTCTGTGATAATTATGATCCTGATGAAGATATGCAGAAATGTGCTTGGTGTTATGAAATGTGTCCTGAGTCTGATATGAAGTATGAAAGAGATTTGGGATGGATTTGTCAGCGTTGTATTTCAGCAATCGAATCTCGAGGAGAAAAACTTGTATTTGAAGATGAGTTTTGATAAGTAAAATAAAAATAGTAATAAATAACAATAAATTATATTTTAATAGGAGTTATAAATGAAAAGATACAGTGAACCTTTTGAACCTGAGTTTCTTAATCCTAAATTTAACATCGTGGAGGCTAATAAATACATCAATTCAGTTATTAATTCAGAAAAAGTACATCCAGTAGCTTGCCTTAACTATGTATGTAAGTATTGTTGTTCTCACTTTGACTTGTATCCTGATAATACTTACTGTAAATGCACTGATTGTCCTATTGGTTGTCTTCACGCTAAAATGACAGACACAAGAAAAATTAAAAATAAAGGAATTAATAAATGATTTACTCACCTTATATTTCAAGACCTGTTTACTATAAAAAGAATAAAAAAATTATAGAAGGTTATATTTGGTGCTATGATAATAATAAAAAAACAGCTCTTTGTATTGAAGATGAACCAAAAGAATGGACTTTTATTGATAAACCAAATTTAACACTTTATTCTTTCAATCTTTTATTCAAATCAAAAGAATCTGCTATCAAATTCTATAAAAACCAACTTTAATTAAGGAGAAATTTACAATTGATGATTATAGAGGACTATAAAGAACATACAACTAATCCATAACCCCAACCCCTATAGCCATACCATTATATGTGCAGCAATTAAGCTCAAAAGTTGTAAGATTAAAACCTATACTAATTAACTTCTAAACAATTAAGGAACTAACGAATATGAGACACCCCGAATATCCTGAATACGAACTGATTCTTTCCACTAAATTCAAAAACGCTCTTTGCAAATTGATTCCGAATGAGACAAATTGTATTGAGTTCCATATTAAGAATATCCTAATTAATGGACAGAAAAGAGGATGCGATGGATTTATCAGAAACAAAGTCAATGGTAATGTGGTTTATATTAGTACAGAACCTATTTACTGTGGCTTTCTGAGAAGGTATGCTAAAGACTTGACTGATTACACTGGGTGCATTAATCAATTCTCTAAGTCGTTGAAAGAACTTGCTGATGATGTTCTAAGAATGCTAGCAAAAGACCTTCGTGGAATTGATCTTAATAAATGGAGAATCAGCCCTTATTGAAAAAAAATTCGTAAAAAATCTAAAAACACTCTTCTCTTTTTCGTGAAGATGTGGTATAATATAAATAACAACAAATACTCATAAGGAAAAATCTATTATGGCAAAACGAGTTACAAAGAAAAATGTAAAAGAAGAAGTCAATCCTGCTGTTTTCACTATTGCTGTTGTTCTTCTTATTCTTATTGTGAAAGGATGTGATGCCTATTGTGAAGCGCATTATGAACAATGGGATAAAGAGAACAAAGAGTATTGGGAAAACCTGATGCAAGAATCGTATTACAATTGCAAGTTTGAGCATGACTATTAATGACAAAGGAGAAAACAAAATGAACCTGTGGGAATCAATCAACAAAGTAAAGAATATGAGGTATGAGACAAGTGCTCCGTATAATGCTGAGAATCCTTTTGACTTTGCTAACTTATTTGGTAGAGAATGGATGACTACTAAGGATGGTTTTATTGAGAATTGCAGTAAATGGAATGAGATTTATAATGGAGTATATGATTTTAAGTATGATGAAGAAAGCAATTGTATGAGTATTAATAAAAAGAAAGGAAAACGTAAATGCTATCCTTTTTATATGCTAATGGATAATAAGTGGGTGTTTTGGTGTGGTAGACTTGATGATACTGAACTGATAAATATGATTAATACTTATATTGATGAAGAAGATAGCGTTTCTTATAAGATATATGTATTGAATAAGAGAATGGCACTGGATATTTATGGTGGTAATCGTGAGAAACTGAATGAAATGTGGGAAATTGAAGAACGCTGGAATAAAAACAATCTTGCAATTTATATTACACTTAGAGTTAATAAAGCATAAGGAGAGTTAATTATGTGGAGTTATATTATTATTGTTCTTTTGATTGCTTGGGTAATTAGATTACATTATCTTCTTGCTATGTATGAAAAAGGAAGTGAGGATTTTATACATGAACTTGCAGAACAGGAAGAAGAAATTGAAGAACTTAACGACCATATTAGAGAACTGTTACATCCTGATATGGAACGCGATGATATGATTGATTGGTGGAACTATGATAAGGAGAAACAAAAATGAAACTTGATGAACAGGACTTTGATGTGCTTCGTGATTTAATTAATGAAGCACTACAGGCTAATTGGGAAGCATATAATTTGTGTAACAAAGAGAGTACCCCTGCTAAAGAACATGAGAGAGTTAGAAAAGCAGAAGAGAAGCTATGGGAGAAATTTTATGATATGAGAGCAATTACAAAGAATAACATCCTACATCAGATTATTGAGAAAAGTAACAGTCCGTTTGTTAGGTATACTGAATCAACAACTATTAAGGAGAGCAAATAATGAATTACAAAAAAGGAAAGTGTGCTTATTATATTAAAACTTATGAAATTAATGGATGTATTTATGCTGGCAGAATTGTTAAAGCAAAAGTAACTAAAAAGAACATAGCCAAGTTTCCTGAAGATACATCATATGAGTTTGATAATGGAGATGAACGTTTTATAGTTGAGATTTATTCTACAGCAAAAGAAGCAAAGAAAGCACTATTAAAAGAACTTGAAGCAGGTTTAACTGAAGCAACAAAAAGATATAATTACTATAGAGATATAATTGTTAAAAATATCCTTAAAATTGCAGAGGATGAGTAAATGAAAGAAAAACAATTGACGTTAGCAGAGATAAGAGCAATTCAGTATATTATGGAGAAAGTTTATAAAGCATGTTGTATTAATAATTGTGTTGAATGTTTTTGTAGAGAAGGTTGTCCTAGTTGGGCTGCTGAAGGTGCTAAAGATACAATTGAATACAGAAAAGCATATGGTTCTAAAGAAGACAAAGAGTACAAAGATACTGGTTGGAAAGAAATTGTAAAAACTATTATTGACGATTAAGGAGAATAATAATGATTAAAGAAGCTTATGTTAGATTCAATGTCAAATGCAATCTTGATGATAAGACTGCAATCCCGAATTATATGGCTGTATCTGTTGGAGAACCTGATAAAGATGATGTAATTGAGTATTCTTGCGGAGCTTATATTACAGCAGATAAACTTAAGGCTATTTATGCAATCCTTAGCGAAGAGAACCCTGTAAAGCCTAAAAGAAAATGCAGTAAAGAAAAGCTTGAATATGCAAAGAGATATTATAACAAGAATAAAGATAAATTCAAAGCTTATATGAAAGAGTATAGAATAAAAAATAAAGATTACTACACTAAATATAATAAGGAATGGAGAGAAGAACATAAAGCCTCTAAGATTCAAGAAATTATTAACAAAGGAGAAAAGTAATGGATAAAAAAGAATTGCTTACTAATCTAAAAAACAGACGTATTGCTTGGAATGAATCTTTAATTAATTCAATGAAAGAGAATGTTAAATCTGAAGCATCACTAAATATTCTGAATGACATTATTGCAGAGGTAGAAGAAGCAGAAGAAGATAAAAAACCTGATTTTCTTTCTCTTGGTGATATTGTAAAAGGTATGAAAGATTATTGTGAAATCGTATATCATTATTCAGACGGAGAACCTAAATGCAATGAGTGTCCCTTTCATCATCATATTTCAGATAGTCAGAATTATTGTATGATTGAAGTGATTGAAGCAAATATTACAAATAAAGGAAATAAAAAATGAAATACACTAGTACAGAAGTTGAAGAATTTATTGATAAGATTTTATTTTCTGTCAGATATGCTAAAGAAGGACACGATGACTACGAATCTGCTCTAAATGATATTGAAGAAAGATGCAGACTTTTTAGAGATGAATATATTTGTCCCTATGAAAAGCACACTGAAGAATGGTATGATGAACATGGAGAATGATTATGCAAATGTTTGTTCTTGATGAAAACCCTTATTTCTCTGCACATTATTTAGCTGATGTACATGTAAGAGTTATTTGCAGGGAGATTTCTATGTGCCTTTCCTCTTGGTATTATAAAAATATTGGAGAACATGTAGAAGAACTTCCTTATCGTCCGTTTAATCATCCAGTAGTAGACCAATTTGATAACCCTTATACGAGAAAGTGGGCTATGGCTAATGCTGATGGTATTTTCAGACAGTTTACTAATAGGTTTGACAAAGAACACGCATCCGAAATTAAGTATGATGTTCTCTGTGATTATATTGTTAAGTATGATAAGGAACTCTATGGAACATTCTATTATAAGTATGTACCATTTAAGATAGAGAAATATGCTACGTTTTCATTTGTAGAGAAAGACAAAGGAGTTATCAAAAACCTTTCTATTCATGATGCTGTTGAAAAATACAGAGAATATTATCGAAACAAACTGAAAACAATGAAAGTTGCTGTTAAATACACAAAGACAATTAGACCTGAATGGAGTAAATAAATATACCTGATTGGGATTATTTTTGAACTTTTTCTTTATTTTACACCTTTTCGGGCTTGTTTTTGAATGAATTTGTGGTATAATATATAATGCAACCTAAAATAGAAAGGAAATCAAATGAAAAAACTAATCTTTCTTGACATTGATGGGGTGCTTAATAATACAACATTCAAAACTAACTGGATGGAAGCACATAAAGGACTGGACAAAACCTATCTTGAAATTCGGTTTGACCATTTATTTATTAATGCTACAGAGATGGAATTTTACAACGGTTATATAGTTCCTGAAAATCTAGAAAACTTTAACAGAATTATTGATGCTACTAATGCAGATGTTGTTCTTAGTTCTGATTGGAGATTTATAAATGACGGAAATTATAATAACGTTGCTGATATTGATATTATTAAGCAAATGTTCAGAGTAAGAGAAATCAAAGGAAACGTTATTGGAGCTACGCCTTATATTTTCAAGCATCCTAGAGATATTGAGATTCTGAGATATATCAAAAGCAACACTATTCAAGATACTAAGATTGTTGTTATTGACGATTTAAGAGAAGCAGGGGAAGCCATCCGAGACATTCCTGATTCTTTATTTATTTGGACTAATTATAATACAGGACTTACTAAAGAAGAAGCAGATAAAGCAATTCAATTTCTAAATAAAGGAGAATAATAATGGAAGACGAAAGAATGAATACGTGTGAAACATGCAGATATTATTATCATACAAAGGATACAGTTGTTTTCTTTTGTGATTTTCTAAAACGAAATTATTCAAAAGAAGACAACACTCCCTGTAATTCTTATTCAGGCATTAAAGAAAAAACAACAGAGAATAATGATGATTAAAAATTTATCTAAACCTTAAATAAAAATATAAAAATAAGGAGAATTAAATTATGAAAGAAAAGATTCATTGGTTTACTGGAAAAGAAGATTGTGAGACATTCTTTAAGAGACTTGCTGAAAATGAAGAAGAATCGTTTTCCGAGAATCTAATTATTGAGGGTAATTCAAACACAAAATATAATTGGATTATTACAGCGTCTAATCTTGTTGGTTATGAAAAGATTGGAATTGATGAAGATTTTTATACAGATGATGATGTAGATTATATTGATACTGTTTACTTAGATATTAATAATTTTAAGAAGAGTAACACACGATTTCTTTGGCTTGATGGTGACGAAGTGTCTCTTAAAAGTGATGGAATTATTAGGATTTGGTGGGATTAAATGACTAAAGAACAACTATCTAATCTAAAACAAGCACGAGACTTACTGCATGGTATTTGTGAAGAGCAAGTAGACTGTGTTGACTGTCCTTTACAGAATAATTATCCTTTCAATATGTGTTGGTATGAGGGGGTTGATTCTGTATATTTTGAACAGGCTAAAAATGCTGTAACAACTAAAGAAAACTAATATAAAGTTTGCAATATAGTGATAGCTTTGAGAATTAAACAAAAAAGTTATCACTATTTATGTTTCTGTACTTGCATTTTTTGTGTTTATGTGGTATATTATATAGTGCAGTTTTGTTGAATATTAAAGGAGAGCAACAATGAGTGTAAGAATTAAAGATTTAGATGGAATTACTTATGATGTAGATGAAGATAATGCTAATTCCTATGTTATTTCTATTGGTGACGAGTCT
>Ga0256405_10006101_pt1 | contig 19733 bp, 14 predicted proteins | sample RumenRJG_02DNA_FD_189096 | JGI IMG/M metagenome (GOLD analysis project Ga0256405, IMG submission 189096) | Bovine rumen microbial communities from Lethbridge, Alberta, Canada - RJG_02 | ecosystem: Host-associated > Mammals > Digestive system > Stomach > Rumen | place: Canada: Alberta... | reverse complement strand
GCCACCGACGACAATTACCGCTATGAGATCTTCGACAGCAGCGGCACGCTCCGGTTTTCAACGTATAACGGCGAGGAGACGCTCAGCACCGTCACCGTCCCGGGCAGCAACTGGTATCCCTATTACGCTTTCCCGGAAGGCGAGCTGTCGGGCGAGGAGAACGCCGCATCGGATACCGGGAGCGCGGACGCCCCGCAGACCGAGCCGCTGCCCACGCCGCTGCCGGCCGGGGTAACGCCCGTGCCCACGCCGACGGAGAGCGTGACGGCAGACACCGCGCTGCAGAAGACGGAAGAAACGCCGACGGATATACAGCCCGCCAAGCCGCTTCCGACCGTGACGCCTGACCCCATGCCCACACCGCATGTGGTGACCCCCGGCGACGTCTACTCGCGCGGGCGGACGGTGAACTTCACCGTTACCTGCTATCTGCTGCGCGACATGAAGGCGCGGGACAACGCCGCTTTCCAGGTGCGCTGCTTCGATTTCGCCGCGGCCCACAGTCGTGAGCTGGTGATCACCGCGATCGGCAGCCTGCTGCTCGCGATCCTGCTCTTTGCCTTCCTGATGGCCGCCGCCGGCCACCGGAAGGGCACCGACGCGATCACGCCGCGCCTCACCGAGAAGATCCCCTTTGATCTCTTCACGGCGGCGGTCGCCCTCGCCGGATTTGCCTTTCTGGCGTACTTTGACGACATGATGGACAGAGCGTCCCGTTCTTACGACATCGTGCTTCTGCTCATCCTCGCCGGGCTGCTGCTCTGCGCCGCCGTGCTGCTGGCGCTGTGGTGGTGCATGAGCCTCGCCGTGCGCGTCAAGACGGGCGGACTTATCCGCGGCACGCTTTGCTACAAGCTCCTGCGCTTCCTCCGGCGCGCCGTCCGGGCTTTGTGGGGCTGGGGGAAAATGATCGTCACGTCCATCCCGCTCATCTGGCGGGGGATGCTGATCCTCTGCGGTGCGGAGTTCGTCGGATTGCTGATCCTGGCCATGAGCGACAGCGGAGCGGGGCCGATCGGTTTCTTTATCAATCTCTTCGTATTTTTCCCGCTGGCGCTCCTGGCGCTCATCAGTGCGAAGAAGCTGCGCACGGGGGCAAGTGAGATCGCAAAGGGCAACACGGCCTATCGCATCGACACGAAGTATCTCTTCGGCGAATTCCGCCGCCACGCCGAGGATCTCAACGCCATCCAGAGCGGCATCTCCCGCGCGGTGGACGCGCGTCTGCGCAGCGAGCGCATGAAGACCGAGCTCATCACCAACGTCTCCCACGACATCAAAACGCCGCTGACCTCGATCATCAGCTATGTCGATCTGCTTTCAAAGGAAGAGATCGAAAACGAAAAGGCGCGGGAATACCTCGAGGTGCTGCAGCGCCAGAGTGCCCGCCTCAAAAAGCTGACGGACGATCTCGTCGAGGCGTCCAAGGCCTCCTCCGGCGCGCTGCCCGTCACGATCGAGGACTGCGACCTTTCCGTCATGCTCGATCAGACGGCGGGGGAGTACGGCGAAAAGCTCACGGAAAAGGGGCTGACGCTCGTCGTCCGCAAGGGCGAGGGCAGCGTCCCCGTCCGCGCCGACGTGCGGCACACCCAGCGCATCTTTGACAATCTGATGGGCAATATTCTGAAGTACGCCCTCCCCGGCACGCGGGTCTATCTCGAGCTGACCGAGGGAGAGAGCGGCCCGGCCGTGATTTTCCGCAACACCTCGCGCAGCGAGCTGGAGCTCAGCGCCGAGGAGCTGACCGAGCGTTTTGTACGCGGCGACGCCTCGCGCTCGAGCGAGGGAAGCGGGCTCGGCCTCTCGATCGCGCGCAGCCTCGCCGAACTGCAGGGCGGCAGCCTTGCCGTGACGGTGGACGGCGATCTCTTCAAGGTGACGCTTGGCTTTACCCGATAATCCAGATCATAATAAAGGGGATTTGCAGACGGTTTGTCCGCCGCAAATCCTCCTTTTTTGTTGACTTCGGGGCAAAATCTGTTATTCTGTAGGTATCATCTTGCGAAGGAGAGAGACGGAATGGACAACGGCACAATGGAAAAGCGCTACGGACTGCCTACCGCGATCTCGATGGTCATCGGCATCGTCATCGGCTCCGGTGTGTTCATCAAGGGCGGCAAGGTGCTGGCTTTGACGAACGGCAACATGCTCCAGGGCGTGCTGGTCGTGGCGCTCGTAGGCATCATCTGCATCATCTGCTCGCTGGTCTTTGCCGAGCTGGGCTCCAAGTTCGAAAAGGTCAACGGCGTTGTCGACTATGCCGAGGTTGCGCTGGGCAAAAATTACGCGTATTACGTCGGCTGGTTCATGACGACGATCTATTATCCCTGCCTCGCGGCGATGCTGGCCTTTTTCTCGGCCGTGTTTTTCTGTGAGCTGTGCGGCATCCCGGCCATGGACTTCTTCGTCACCGGCACGGTCAGCTCCGAGGCGCTGGGCCTCGGCGCGGGCTTTTTGATGATCGGCTACGGCATCAACATCCTCAGCCCCAGGCTCGCCGGCAAGCTGCAGGTCAGCATGACGGTCATCAAGCTCGTCCCGCTGGTGCTGATGGCGGTCATCGGCATCATCGTCGGACTTTCCACCGGCGCGACGGCGCGGGTGCTGGACTATGTCAATACCGCGGAATACGCCGCCGCCACGGCGGGCAAGTCCGCGTTTTCCGGTGTGTTCTCGGGCGTGGCGTCCTTTGCCTTCGCCTATGAGGGCTGGATCATCGCGACCTCGATCAACGCCGAGCTCCGAGACGCCAAGCGCAATCTGCCGATCGCGCTGATCCTCGGCTCGCTGTTCTGCACGGTGCTCTACTGTCTGTACATCTTTGCGATGAGCTCGGTCGGCGACGTGCAGACCATCATCGGCACCTGGCCGCTGGGCGAGGCGCTGCCCCGCATCGCGTTTTCCAAGATCTTCGGCAACGTCATCGGCACGATCGTCTATGCCTTTATCACGATCGGCTGCCTCGGCGTCATGAACGGGCTGATCATGGGCTCCTGCCGCGGCATGTACGCGCTCTCCGCCCGCAAGCTCGGCCCGCGTCCGTCGTTCTACGGCGATATCGACCACCAGAACAACTTCGTCATCAAATCCGCCGTGATCGGCATGATGATGGGCGGCTTCTGGTATGCCTGGACTTCCGTTCTGTGGATGTATGGGCCGGATTTCATGGGCGGGCTGCACAATTGCGATTGGCTGGCCTGGGAGCCGGACGAGATCTCGATCATCAACCTCTATGCGATGTATATCCCGATGTTCGCGGCGATTATGTTCCGCTGCAAGGAGTTCGGCTTCTTCAAGCGCTTCGTGCTGCCGATCCTCGGCATCGTGTGCTGCCTCTTCATGTGCTACTGCTGCTGGGTCGGCAAGGGCTATAAGCAGATCTTCGGCTATCTCATCTTCCTGGCCGTCGTACTGCTTGTCGGCGCGCTTTTCAAAAACAGCGTTACGAGAGAAAACAACAAATAAACATGAAAAAGCCGGGTCGTATGCGACCCGGCTTTTCTTGACGCTATGCCGGCGGCATTGTATACTTTTCGTATCGAAACAAACAGGAGGCAGCGATATGACTGACACGATCCGTTCGCCCTACGATCTGCCCACACCCTGTCTGCTCATCGATCTCGACCGGGCAAAGGACAACATCGCCATGATGCAGCGGCGCGCCGACGCGCTGGGGCTGAAGCTGCGTCCGCATATCAAGACCCACCGCATGCCGTACTTCGCCGCCCTGCAGATGGAGGCCGGCGCCTGCGGCATCGCCTGTGCCAAGCTCGGCGAGGCCGAGGTCATGACCCAAAGCGGCATATCCGACATTTTTATCGCCAATGAGCTGATCGGCGCGGATAAATACGAGCGCCTGCGCAAGCTGCACCGCCGCGTGCATGTGCGCGTCGGCATCGACAACACCGTCCAGCTCGAGCAGATGGAGCGCGCCTTTTCGGGTGAGGAAAAGCCGCTCGAGGTGCTGATCGAATATGAGGTCGGCGAGGCGCATACGGGCGTTGTGGGCGACGAACAGCTCCTCGCGCTCGGCCGTGCGATCCTCGCGGCAAAGCATGTGGTCTTACGCGGCATCTTCTCCCACGAGGGGCATACCTACCGCGCCGAGAGTCTGGACGATTGCCGCGCCAAGACCCGCACAGCCTGGGCGCGCACCGTGCGGGCGGCGGACATGCTGCGGGCGCTCGGCGCCGAGCTCGACACCGTCAGCGTCGGCGCGACGCCCTCGGTTTTGAGCGGGGAGGACTTTGCCGGCATCACCGAGCTGCGGCTCGGCACCTATGTGTTTTTCGACGTGGGGCAGGCGCGGGCGCTCGGCGCCTTTGAGCGCTGCGCCGCCACGGTGCTCGCCTCCGTCATCTCCAAGCCCGAGGGCGCGCGCGTTGTGCTCGACGCAGGGGCCAAGGCGCTCGTCAGCCAGAACCGCCCGACGGGCATCTGCGCCACGGCGGGCTTCGGCGCGATCAAGGGCGCGGAGGATATCGCGATCGAAACGCTCTATGACGAGCATGGCGTACTAAACAGCCCGCGCTTTGCCGCCATGGCCGAAATCGGCGACAAGGTGGAGGTCATCCCCAGCCACATCTGCCCGACGGTGAATCTCTATGACAGAGCCTGGCTCGTCTCAAAGGGAAAGGTACTGCAAAGCGTCCCGGTAGCCTGCCGCGGCCGCTCGGACTGAAGGGGAGGAAAAGATGGATTATATCTGCACCAAATGCGGCCGCCGCGAGAGCACCGCGACACGAAAGGCCCACTGCGACTGCGGCGGGCTGTGGAAGCTCGATTTCGAGCCGCCAAAATTCGACCTTGCCGCGGTCGACCGCCGGGAGTGGAGCCTCTTCCGCTATCGGCGCTTCATGGCGCTCGAGGGGGAGACCTGGCGCAAGGTCACGCTCGGCGAGGGCATGACGCCGATCGTGCCGCTGGACGAAAACGTGATGCTGAAGATGGATTATTTCATGCCCACGCTATCGTTCAAGGACCGCGGCGCCGCCGTGCTGATCGCCCACTGCGCCTCGATCGGCGTCGACAGGGTCGTGCAGGACTCCAGCGGCAACGCGGGCAACGCCGTTGCGGCCTACTGCGCGCGGGCGGGGATCGCCTGCGAGATCTTCGTTCCCGAGGGGACGAGCCCGAAGAAGATCGACATGATCCGCGCCCACGGCGCGACGTGCACGGTCGTGCCCGGCTCGCGCGACCACTGCGCGGAGGTCTGCCGCGAAAAGGTCGAGCGGGAGGGCGTCTACTATGCCAACCACGTCTACAATCCCTTCTTCTACGAGGGGACGAAGACCTATCTTTACGAGGTGTACGAGCAGCTTGGCCGCCTCCCGCGCCATCTGGTGATCCCCGTGGGCAACGGCACGCTCTTCCTCGGCGTGATGCACGCGCTCGACGAACTGCTCGCCGCCGGCTGCATCGAGAAGGCACCGCAAATCATCGCCCTGCAGAGCGAGGGCTGCGACCCGCTGCTGCGCGCCGCGGAGCAGGGGCTTTCCGTCCCGGCGGCGGTCACGCCGCGCCCGACGCTGGCCGAGGGGATCGCGATCGGCAGGCCCATGCGCGGCAAGGAGATCCTCGGCTATGCCGCGCGGTATGGTGTCCGTTTCGTCCACGCGCCGGAGCAGGACATCCTGCGCGAACGCGCGTATCTGGCCGAACGCGGCGTCTACTGCGAGCACACCACCGCAGCCAATCTCGCGGCGTACCGGAACTACTGCGCGCGCTTCGGCGAGGCGGAGGACTGCCTCATCACGATGTGCGGCGCGGGGCTGAAATCCGACCACTGAACCGAGGTGCAAAAAAGGACCGGGAGACCGGTCCATTTTTGCGCGGTTTTTCAAACGAAAAAAGATCAAGACGAAGCGGAAAGCCGCCTCGCCTTGATCTTGTATAAATGAGAGGAAAAAAGGAGAAAAATGAAAAAGATTCTTTCGTGTTTACACGTATAAAATAACAGCTATTTGTTTCATAAAAAAGGATAATAGTGTTTCAGAAATGTAAAATCGGCTTTGAATACAAGGAAAAATCAAAAAAAGAGAGGCTGTTTTTCTCCCCGGGGAGAAGCGGGAACGAAACTTGACACCATTAGGGGAAAATGGTAAACTAGCATGAAAAATTATGTGCAGGCTTGTCCCGGCTTTCAAAGGAGAAACAAGAGGATGACCAATACCATTTCCAACAAAAAATTCAGAGTGCTCACAGCGCTCATGCTGCTTTGTGCGATGCTGCTGACAGCGTGCGGAACGGTACGGCCGGAAACGGCGGAAAATGCCGGGCATGCCGCAGCCGAAGTGCCGTCTGAGCCCACATCGGCGCCGGAGCCCACGCCCGAGCCTACGCCCGGGCCGTTCCGGACCGAGGTCGTTTTCAGCGAGCTGCAGCCGTCGAACAAGGCGACGATCACCGATGCCGACGGCGAGTTCTCCGACTGGATCGAGCTGTACAATCCCGGCGCGGAGAGCGAAGATCTCACGGGCTTCTGGCTTTCGGACAGCGATAAGGAGCCCTGCAAGTGGCAGATCCCGTCGCTGACATTAGCCGCCGGGGAATACAGGGTCATCTTCTGCTCGGCGAAGGACCGGAGCGAGGGCGAGCTGCACACCAATTTCGCCATCTCCAAGGACGGCGATACGCTTTATCTCTCCGCGCCCGACGGCGAGATCCTCCGACAGGTCAGTTATGAGAGCTGCGGCGGCGACGTGGCGCTGCGCGTCGACGGCGAGAGCGTTTCCGAAAGCTATTATCCCACACCCGGCTACCCCAACACCGAGGACGGCTATGAGGCCTTCGTGCGCAACAGCGACAACCACGGCGCGCTCGTCGTCAATGAGGTGATGTGCTATAACGACAGCTTTCATTTCCACGCCGGCGGCTATTATGACTGGGTCGAGCTGAAAAACGTCTCGGATGAGACGATCACGCTCAGCGATTATTACGTCACCGACAAAGCCAGCCTGCCCACCCAGTTCCAGCTTCCGGGCACGACGCTCAAGCCGGGCGATACCTTCGTGGTGTTCTGCGGCAGCCCGCTGCTGGAAACGGCCTCCTGCCATGCGCCGTTCGAGCTTGGGGCCGACGGCGACACCTTCTATATCTATCGCGCTGACGGCAGCTTTTCCGACTATGTCAGTCTCTACGGCATGCCGCTCAATCACAGCAAAGGGCGTCTCGACGGCGCAAGCGGCTTTTATTATTTCACTACGCCCTCTCCCGCGGCGCAGAACAGCGGCAACTGTGCGCGCTATCTGGCCAAGCGGCCTGAGAGCGTAACGCCGACCGGCATCTACAACGACGTTGACGGCGTCGACGTCGAGCTCTCCGGCGAGGGAACGATCTATTACACGCTCAACGGCAATCTCCCTGACACAGAGTCCTATGTCTACTCCGGGCCGATCCATCTGACGGAAACGACGATGATCCGCGCGGCGTCGTATGCGGACAGCAAGCTGCGCAGCGAGACAGCGACCTTTACCTATGTCATCAACGAGCACCACACGCTCCCGGTCGTCTGCGTCGCGCTCGAGCCGATGAAGCTCGACGTGCTGTACAACCACAACGGCCATATGGAATACGATTCCCACACCGAGTTTTATGACGTCGACGGAGGCAGCTTCACCTCCGACTGTATGATCACGCTCCACGGCGCGGCGTCGAGAAACCAGTGGAACAAGAAGAGCTTCAAGGTCGTCTTCCGCGGCCGCTACGGCGGCGACATCCACTATGACCTCTTCGGCCAGGGCATCACGGAATTCCATTCGCTGAACCTGCGCGGCGGCGATACCGTGTATATGAAGACCTATCGTGAGCCGCTGGCCGCCGAATTTGCCGAACGCGTTGCCGTGACGGATCCCTTTGCGCTCGATTCACGCTTCTGCATCCTGTATGTCAACGGCAATTATTACGGCATCTACAGCCTGCGCGAGGCGTATTCGAAAAAGTATATCGAAAGCCACACCGGCTCGGAAGAGGACATGAACACGATCAGCCGCGCGCCGATCAAGGTCGAATATCAGCCGGAGCTGTACAGTCTGTATAACTACATACTCAGCTGCGACATTACCAACCCGGACAACTACAACTATATTGCCGACCGCATGGATATGCAGTCGATGGCCCAGTGGCTGCTGCTCGAGGCCTATTTCAACAACCGTGACACGGCCGGCAACATCCGCTATTTCCGCGGCGTCCAGCCCGATTCCAAGTGGCGCACGATGTTCTTCGATCTTGACATTTCGATGGAGAACGAGAACGCCTTCCTGTGGGAGATCATCAACCCGGCCGAGTCCCAGATCGGACGCATGCTGTCGAAGCTGCTGAACAACAGCGAGTTTAAGCAGGTCATGCTCGAAACGGCCTCCGGAATGTATCAAAACGGGCTCAGCTATGAGCTGGCGCTGGAGATCCTGAACCGAATGGTGGACGAGCTCGAGCCGGAGATGAGCCGCAATCTCGGCCGCTGGGGCGAGAGCAGGGCGCTCATGGAAAACAGCCTTGAGGCCCAGCGCCGTGCCTTCACCGAGCACCGCGACGAGAGCTGGCTGGAGATCGTCCAGCTGGTGACGGGCGTCAGTGATGAGACCTTGAGGGAATATTTCCCGGAAAGAGGATAAAAGAATGGAAGATAAAAACGCTGCTCCTGTCCGGAGAAGAGTGAGAAAGAAAAAACATATGCGCGTCGGCAAGATGGTCGCGCTCGACGTGCTGGCGATCATTGTGGGACTGAACGTGTTCGCGCTCTTCCACCATGTGCTGGACTACTGGGACATCCACATCGGGCAAAAGGCGATAGAGCCCGTCGTCCTTGCGACGCTGCCGCCCCAGCCGGCAGACACGGCGAGCACGGACGCGGAGACCGCGACCGAGCAGAGCCCGGAGGAGAGCGCCGAGCCCACGCCCGAGTTCACGCCCGAGCGCGCCTATTCCGGCGTCTGGGGGGAAAAGTTCGCCGATCACTTTACCGAGGGCGAGGTCATCCAGACCGAGAACAGCTATAAGAGCGAGAACGTGAGCATCACGCTCGAGCGCATCGAGGAGCCCGGCCTGATATATTACGTCGCGGACGTGTACATCAGCGATCTGAAGTATCTCAACACGGCTTTCGCCACCGGCGAAGGGAACGGTGAATACAACGTCGGCACGGAGGTCCAGATCGACACGATCGCCCGACGCGTCAACGCGCTTGTAGCGATCAACGGCGACCATTACAAGCTCCACAACGGCATCGTCATCCGCAACGGCGTGCTGTACAGCGAGACGCCGTATGAGGATGTATGCGTGCTCTATACGGACGGCCGGATGGAGACCTTCACAAAAGACGAGGTGGATCTCGAGGCGATCAAGGCTGCCGCTCCCTGGCAGGTCTGGAGCTTCGGCCCCGGTCTGCTGGACGCGGAGGGACACGCCAAGGGCTTCTACGACAGCCAGAGCAACGTCCTTGGCATCAATGTGAAAAACCCGCGCTGCGCCATCGGCTATTACGAGCCGGGACATTACTGCCTGGTGAAGGTCGAGGGCAACCGCTGGGGCAAGTTTATCGGCTCCTACGGCATGACCTTCGGCGAGCTGGCTTCGATGTTCGAAGCACGCGGCTGTTCTCAGGCCTATGCGCTCGACGGCGGCCGCAGCGCCGCCATGAGCTGGATGGGCGAGTTCCTCAGCACCAACTATGACCGCGGCTCCTTTGATATCGTCTACATCACAGACACGCCTATCGTCGAAAAACCGGCGGAAACCGCGGACGCGCCCGCAGAAAGCGAGGGCTGACCATGTTCAACAAGCTTCTTCCCCATATCTGCATCGACGTTGCAGTCATCTTCGTCGTGCTCTGGATCCTTGACCGCGTCAATGGCGCGATGCAGTTCCTCTCGCGCGACGTGTTCAAGATCCCGTTCCTGGTCTTTCTCATCCTGGTGATCATCGAATCCGTGATTCTGATCGTCTATCAGCGGCGGGATTGAACAAAATGAACGGCAAGAGAGCGCTGAGCGCCGCGCTTGCGCTGATGCTTATGCTGTCGCTGGCGGCAGTTTTCACCATCACGCGCGACGCGCAGACGCCGGGGCCGGAGACGCCCCTTTCCGAGCAGGAGCCGACGCCTGCGCCCACACCTGCTCCCACACCGGAACTGACGCCCGAGCCGACCCCCGAGCCGACCCCCGAGAGGACCTATTCCGGCGTCTGGGGCGAAAAGTTCGCCGATAAGTTCACCGAGGGCGAGATCATCGAGGACGAGCACAGCTACCGGAGCGAAAACATCAATGTCACGCTGACCAAAGTCGAGGAAGACATGCTCGTCTATTACGTGGCCGAGGTCTATGTCAGCGATCTGAAATATCTCAGAAGCGGCTTTGCCAACGGCGCGTATAACGGCGGCTTCCGGAAGATCGCCGAGATCGCCGCACAGGAAAACGCGATCGTTGCCATCTGCGGCGACCACTACGCCGGCAGGACAGCCGGCATCGTGGTCCGCAACGGCGAGGAATATCGCAGCATGCGCTTTGACGACGTCTGCATCCTGTACAGCGACGGAACGATGGTGACGATGGGAAATTCCGAGCTTGACCTCAAGGCGCTGGAAGAGGCCGGACCCTGGCAGGTCTGGAGCTTCGGGCCGGAGCTGCTCGACGACGAGGGACACGCCAAAGAGCGTTTCAACACGACCGTCTATCCCGCCAATCCGCGCTGCGCCATCGGCTATGTGGAGCCGGGGCATTATTTCCTCGTCGAGGTCGAGGGCTCGCGCTCGGGCGTCTACACCGGCTCGCGCGGGATGGACATGCACCAGCTTGCCGTGCTGTTCGAGAGTCTGGGCTGCAAGAGCGCGTATAACCTGGACGGGGGACGCAGCGTGGGCATCGCCTGGAAGGGCGAGCTCGTCAGCTTCGACTATGACCGCAGCATCCCCGATATCATCTATGTGACCGACTTCCCGCCGCAGGAAGAGCCCTGAGCGGCGTGGAAAAACGGCCCCGGGATGGATGTTTCGTCCCGAAAAAAGGATCATTTCGCCGGCATCGCGCAGCATGCGATGCGGCGTGTAAAAAAGAAAGGAGTGAAAGACGTGACCGGTAATCGAACAAGGATCTTTCTCGCCGCGCTGGTGTTTACGCTTTTACTCGCATGCATGCTTACCGCCTGCGGAAAAGCAGGACAGACAGCCGCTCCGAGCACCGAAGCGGCTCCCGCCCCGGCCGAAGAAGCGCCCGCCGCCAGTCTCGGCTCGCTCGTGATCACGCCCGAGACCGACACGGTCGATCTGGAGGAGGCCGGCGCGACGATCGAGGATCTCATGCGCGCAAGCGACAGCCTCGGCGGCGTGAAGAAGATCGCGCTCGGTCTGACCGATGCGACGGCCGAGCAGCTTGAGGCCGTGTGCAAGGCCTTCCCGGACGCGAAAGTTACCTGGAAAGCAAACGTGCTGGGCACCGCGGTCGAGAGCACGGCCGAAGAGCTCGACCTTTCAGAGGCGGCCGACGCCGACGTGGCCGGGCTGATAAAGGCGCTTGCCGTTCTGCCCGAGGTGAAGACACTTCTCCTCGCGCCGGAGGAGGGCGTGACGACGCTCTCGTACGAGAGTCTCGATGCGCTTGCCGCGGCTGCGCCGGAGAAGGAGCTGCGCTGCCGTTTTGATCTGTTCGGTCAAACGGCCGACTGGACGACGGAGGAGCTGCGCTACCAGAACGAGGCGATCGGCGACGAGGGGATCGCGGTCTTCCGCGCCGCGCTGCCGTATCTGCCCGCGCTGAAGCTGCTGCGGCTCGAGAGCTGCGGCATCACCGACAACGACGCGATGGACGCGCTGCGCAGCGATTTCCCGGACAAGGGCGTCGTCTGGAGCATTTCCATCGAGGGCTATACCTTTATGACGGATACGACGCTCATCAACGACGGCGACACGAATCTGCTCTATGACGGGAACGTCCATCTGCTCACCTATATGCACGACGTGCTCTATCTCGATATCGGCCACAACCACCATCTGACAAATATCGAGTTCGTCCGCAGCTTCCCCAAGCTGCAGGTCGTGATCATGACGCTGACGAACATTTCCGACATCTCCCCGCTGGAGAACTGCCCGGATCTGGAGTTCATCGAGTGTCACTCCTGCCAGATCGGCGATCTCAGCCCGCTTGCAGACAAGGTGAACCTGCGCTATCTCAACATCGCGAACCTGCCGAATCTGCGCGATCTCTCGCCGCTGTACGGATTGAAGGATCTCAAGCTCGTGCGTATCTGCGGCACGACCTATACGCATCTTACCCAGGCGGATGTCGACGCGCTCAAGGCAGAGCTGCCCGACACCTTTGTCAGCGATTACGGCGGCGACCCGAACAGCTCCGGCCAGTGGCGCTATAACACCAACGGAAACAAGCAGGATCCCACCGAGCGTTACGCTCTTCTGCGCCAGCAGATGCTCTATGATCTCAACTGGACGGAGAGACTGTCGAATTCACCTTCGAGAGAGGAAGGGTGAGCCGCATAAATGGACGAGAACAGGACAACAAAGAGTAAACGGCGCAAAAAGAACGTCTTCGGCCGGATCATGGCACTGCTGGGGATCACGCTGCTGTGCGTCGTGCTGACGCTCTTCGGCATCGTGTGGGTCTTTGAAAAGGGCCCCTCCCCGACGCTTACGGGTATTTTCTGCAACTCTGTGCGCGAGACGAGCATCCTGCGCTGGATGAGCCGGATCTACCTCTCCGAGGAGGAGCTTGAACCCTATATCCTCAAGAGCACCGAAGATCTGGAGACCGAGCAGGTCAACACCTCGCTGATCCATATCGCCTCCCCGGAGGAGAAAAAGGAGATGGGCGAGGAGAGCGAGCCGTATCTCCAGCTCGTTGACATCGCCTACGGCACCTGCAAGGGCAAGCTGCTGATCGTGCGCGATCCGTGGCGCGTTACGCTCGGCGTGTCGGGCGAATTCGGCGTCGACCCGGGCCTGCAGCTCACCGACATGGTGGCAAAATACGACGGCATCGCCGGCGTGAACGCGGGCGGCTTCGTCGACAACAACGGCCTGAGCAACGGCAGTGTGCCGCTCGGCCTGGTCGTGCGGGACGGCACGATCCTCTTCGGCGACGCGTATACGCGCTATAACATCGTCGGTCTCGACGGCGAGGGCAAGCTCCTCGTCGGCACGATGACCGCCCAGGACGCCCTTGATCAGGGCATGAAGCACGGCGTCAGCTTTGTCACACACGACGGCATCGCCTCGTCGCTGATCATCAACGGCGAGATCCAGACGCAGAATCTCGGCACCGGCGTCAACCCGCGCACGGCCATCGGCCAGCGTGAGGACGGCGCGCTGCTCCTGCTCGTCCTCGACGGGCGCAGCAGCAAGACGCTGGGCGCGACGGTGGAAAACGTCGTCGACATCATGCTCCAGTACGGCGCGATCAACGCCGGCAACCTCGACGGCGGCTCGTCCTCCGTCATGGTCTATGACGGGGAGATCATCAACAACTGCGCCTCCGTTACCGGCCCGCGCAGCATCCCGACGGGCTTTATCGTGCTCGGAGAGGAGGATGGCGCGAATGGCTAAGAAAGAGAAACGCGACGGATGGGGGCTTTTCCTCCTGTTCTGGACGATGCTCCTGCTGCTGCTCGGCTTCCTCGCCTGCGTGTTTTTCTATAAATACGCCGCGGTCTACGAGCAGACGCGACCTGAAAAGGCGATGGACACGATCCTTGCGACCATGAGCGAGGACGAGCTGCACCGGGCGCTCGCCGAAAGCGTCACCGAAGTCAGCGAATACGAGGACGGCCGTGAGCTCTTTGAAAACTTTTATGCCCAATCGGTACAGGGCAAAGAGCTGAGCTATCGGCGCGACTTGTCCCGCGGCGGCGATGACCAGACGGTCTTCTTCCTCTATGCCGGGGCGGCGCGTCTCGGCGAGATCAGGCTGGTCCCGGATGAAAACAGCCCCAATTACGGCTTTGGCCGCACAGACTGGCGTCTTGATGCGATCACGGCCGCGCCTGTGACGAATAACCTCGCGGCGATCACCGTTCAGATCGACGCGCCGGACGGCGTGGATGTGCGCATCAACGGCGCGCCGCTGCACGAGGAACAGATCGTTGACCCTGCGGTCGACCTCACGGAGCTCACGCCGCTTGAGGCGCGCATGGGCGCGCGGATCCGCATGGTGCGCTATGAGATCAGCCCCCTTTACGGCGATATCACCGTGACCGACGGCGAAGGCAACGAGGTCGCGCCGCTCAGCGCGGTAGAGAACGGCCGCGTGCGCTATGTCGTCAAGCCGGCGGAGACCTACTCCTTCAAGGTCGAAGCGCCCGAAGGCGTCGTCGTTACGGTAAGCGGCGCCGAGCTTGGCGAGGATGAGATCGCCTCCCGCGAGAGCAATATGTTCCGCGGCCTTGATTCCGAGCTGCCTGACGGCGGCTATCAGACGATCCTCTATGCTGCCGACGGTCTCTTTACCGTGCCGGACATTCACGCAAGCTACGAGGGTGTCGAGCTCTCGCCCGTCGTGGGGGAGGACGGCAAGATCTATTTCTTCTATCCCGACGGCGAGGATATCACCCAGGTGATGCGCGACGCGGCGGAGGGCTTCTTCGACGCCTATATGAACTATGCCAACTATAAGTACAACGGCGCCGCGCTCAACACGCTGCTTGAGCATATCCTCCCCGGCACCGAGCTCGACAGCTATGCCCGCAACTCGTATGACGCGATGATCTGGGCCTCGGCGACCGAGGTCAGTTATGACGAGCTCCGCTACGAAAACTTCCACCGGGTGGGCAGCAACTGCTTTACCTGCACGATCCTCTACAAGGCGGACTTTACGGCCACCTCCTGGTATGAGCAGTATTCCTATGCCATGCAGGACGGCTATAAGATGGTCTTCATCCACGACGGCAGCAACTGGCGCGCCGCGTCGATGTCGGCCTTTGACTGAACGCAAAAAGAAAAATCGCCCCGATGCATCAGGCATCGGGGCGATTTTATTCTTGAAATCATTCTTTTGTTTCCGCGACCAGTCTCTCGCCGACGCGGTAGACGTCGCCGGCGCCGACGGTGAGGATGATGTCGCCGGGCTGCGCCAGCGAGCGCAGCGCGTTTTCAAGTCCGTCAAAGCCGGGATAGAAATTCGCGCCGGGGATCTGCTCGGCCAGCTGCGAGGAGGAGATGCCGATCGTGTTCTTCTCACGCGCGGCAAAAATCTCGGCCAGCAGAACGACGTCCGGACGGCGGAGCTGGGCGATGAAATCATCGAACAGCGCGGCCGTGCGGGTGTAGGTGTGCGGCTGGAAAACCACGACTGTGCGCTTATAGTTCAGCGTCTCGACCATGTCGAGCAGCGCGCGCAGCTCGCCGGGGTGGTGGGCGTAGTCGTCATAGACGTCCGCGCCGTTGAACTTGCCCTTGAACTCAAAGCGGCGGCCGGCGCCGTTGAAGCCGGCCAGACCGTATTTCACGGCGTTCGGACGGATACCGAGACAGATCGAGGCCGCCGCAGCCGCGAGTGCGTTTTTGATGTTGTGCTCGCCCGGGACGTGCAGCGTGACGTCGGTGTACTTCCGGCTGTGATAATAGATGTCGAACTGGCTGTTTTCACCGAGGTAGGAGATGTTTTTGGCATACACGTCCGCCTTCGGCGTCAAACCGAAGGTCATGATATGCCGGTCGATCCCCTCGATGGCCTCCATCGCGTTGGGATCGTCAAGGTTGACGATCACGGTGCCGTCCTCACTCGTGCGCTCGGCAAAGGTGCGGAAGGAGCGTTTGATGTCGTCGAGATCCTTGAAGAAGTCAAGATGATCGGCCTCAATGTTCAAAATCACGGCGATCGTCGGGTGGAAGGAGAGGAAGGAGTTGTAATACTCGCAGGCCTCCATAATGATCGTGTTGCCGTGCCCCACGCGATGGCCGGAGTGCAGCAGCGGCAGCGTGCCGCCGATCATCACGGTCGGGTCGCGGTCGGCGGCCATGTTGATGTGCGTGCACATCGAGGTCGTCGTGGTCTTGCCGTGCGTGCCGGAGATGCACAGCGCATTCTGATAATCCTTGGAGATCGCGCCCCAGGCCTGGGTGCGCTCGAAAACGGGAATGCCGCGGGCATGCGCGGCGACGATCTCGGGGTTGTCGTCGTGCGCCGCGGCCGTGCGGACGACAAATTCGATGTCGTCGGAGATATTCTCCGCGCGATGGCCGATATGGACGGTAAAGCCGTTGGCGCGCAGCTCGTCGACGTTGCGGCCTTCGTTGATGTCCGAACCGGTCACAGTGATGCCCATGCCTTTGAGGACCTCAGCCAAGGACGACATGGAAACGCCGCCGATGCCGACGAGATGGCCCTTGCGGCCGGGGGAGAGAAAGTTGTCAAATTCGATCATGTTCACTCGCACTCCGAAAATGAGTATTGATGTTGCTTGGGCGGAATGGTAAAATAAAAAAAGAGAAAAAGCATTTTGCCTTTAACATACACTGTATCATTATAATACGCCCCCACTTTTTATGCAAGTACGGAAACGAGGTTGACCATGGCCAACATCACACCGCCCCGGTATGTCAAACAGGTCCTCATCACCCTGCAGTCGCGGGGCTATCTTGCCTATCTTGTCGGCGGCTGCGTTCGGGACATGATCCTTGGCGTGCACCCCCAGGACTGGGACGTGTGCACCAGCGCCCTGCCCGAGGAGGTAAGGGGGCTCTTTCCCCACACGGTGCCGACCGGGATCCGCCACGGCACGGTCACGGTGATGATCCACTCCCACAGCGTCGAGGTCACGACCTTCCGCACGGACGGCAGCTATCTTGATCACCGCCACCCGGAAGCCGTCAGCTTTGTCGGCGATCTGACTTCGGATCTCGCGCGGAGAGACTTTACGATGAACGCCATCGCCCTCCCGCCGGACGGCCTGATCGCGGACCCCTTCGGCGGCGTCGAGGACATCGAAAAGGGCATCATCCGCTGTGTGGGCGAGCCGGAGCGCCGCTTCGAGGAGGACGCGCTGCGCATGTTCCGCGCGCTGCGCTTTTCGGCGCGGTTCGGCTTTGCGGTGGAGGAAAAAACGCTTGCCGCCATTTATGTGAAGGCGCCGCTCGCGGCCTCCGTCTCGGCGGAGCGCGTGCGCGACGAGATAGAAAAAATGCTGCTGACGAGCCGGCCGCAGATCCTGCTCACGGCGATCGAGGCCGGGCTGCTCGACCGCTATCTCGTCCGGCGCAAGGACGAGCCGGTGTCCGAGCTGATCCGCATCACGGCCATGCCGAAAAAGGCGTTGCCGCGGTGGGCGGCGCTGTGTGCGATCCTGGAGCGGCGGGGCTGGATCGATTCCGTCCAGGACTTCCTGACCTCCCTGCGTCTCGACGGACGCACGGTGCGCTGCTGCGTCGACTGCTGCGAGCTGCTGCATACCGCGCCGCCGCGTACGACGAAGGAATGGAAAAAGCTGCTCAACCGCTATGGCGTCGACACGGCCTCCTGCGCCGCGATGTGCTATGATGCGCTCATCGGCGGCAAAAGCCGCGATGCGCTGCGCGCCGTGCTCAAGAGCGGCGAATGCTTCTCCGTCCGCCACCTTGCCGTCACGGGCGACGATCTGGTCGAGCTGGGGCTGAGGGGCAGGGAGCTTGGCGAGATGCTCAATTTTCTGCTCGACTATGTGATGGACTATCCCGAAAACAACCGGCGGGAGCTGCTGCTGCAGCTCGTCCGCGGGACCGAGGAAAACTGATATGGCAAACGAGATGGAAAAGCTGAATGAGCGCTGCCGGGGCTGCATGAGCTGCCCTCTCGGCGCGACGCGCCGCAATCTGGTCTTCGGCGTTGGCCGATCGCCGAGCGAGGTCATGTTCATCGGCGAAGGCCCCGGCGAGCAGGAAGATCTGCAGGGCGAGCCCTTTGTCGGCCCGGCGGGCAAGCTGCTGGACGACATGCTGGAGATGATCGGACTTGACCGGACGCGGATCTATATCGCGAACACGGTCAAATGCCGCCCGCCGATGAACCGCGACCCGGCGCCGGAGGAGATGGCGGCCTGCCGCCACTGGCTCGACGAGCAGATCGCGCTTGTGCATCCGAAGATCATCGTCTGCCTGGGCCGCATCGCCGCCGGCGAGCTGATTCGCAAGGATTTTCGCATCACGCGCGAGCACGGAGCGTGGTTTGAAAAAGACGGCGTGAAATACATGGCCCTCTACCACCCCTCGGCGCTGCTGCGGGACGTGAGCAAGCGGCCGGAGACCTTCGCGGACCTGCGCGAGCTGCGCAGCGTGATCCGCCGGGAATGCAGTCTATATTCTGAGTAGAGCAAAGGAAATTTTATGATACCCTTCAAAACCGTCACGCTCTGTGACAAGCACTGGATCGATGAGATCGTCATGGCCGAGGGCAGCCGCAGCGCGGACTATAACTTCGGCAACATCTATATCTGGGACAACCGATATAAGCAGCTTGTTGCCCGCACGGAGGGACGTATGCTGACCAAGCTGCGCTATGCGGGCAAGCCGACCTTTGTCTTCCCGATCGGCACCGGGCCGCTGCGCCCGGCCATAGAGGCGCTGCGCGAATACGCCTGCGCCCACGGCTATGAGCCGTTCTGCCTGCGCGGCATCACCGAGGAGCACCGCGCCCTGCTCGAGCAGGAGTATCCTGGCTGCTTCGCCTTCAGCGAGGACACCGACAACGCCGACTATATTTACGAGGCGGAAAAGCTCGCCACCTATTCCGGCAAGGCGCTCCACGGCAAGAAAAACCACTGCAACCGCTTCGAGGCGGAGAACGACTGGCGCTTTGTGCCGCTCACGCGGGAGCTGATCCCGGGCTGTCTCGACATGCTCGACGTCTGGTCGGAGGAAAACGCCGAGCGTCTGGAGAAGAGCATCGTCTATGAGCACACGGCCATCGTGCGCGCCTTTGCGGCCTTTGAAAAGCTGGGGCTCGAGGGCGGCGTGCTGTATGTGGGGGACAGGATCGTGGGCTTCACGCTCGGCGAGCTTGCCTGTGAGGACACCTTCGACGTCCATTTTGAAAAGGCCGAGGGCAGCCTGAACGGCGCCTACCCCATGACCTGCCGCGAGCTGACGAGGATGCTGATGGCAAAATACCCCTCTCTGCGCTACATCAACCGCGAGGACGACATGGGCATCGAGGCGCTGCGCCGCTCGAAGGAGTCGTACAAGCCGGTATACCTGCTGAAGAAATATACCGCGACCTGGAGCGTGATATGATGATCCGTGAATATACCCCCGCCGACGTGCCGGCCATGCGCGCGCTGTGGCGGCGCGTCTTTCATGAGAGCGAGGTCTTCCTCGACGCTTTCTTCCGCCTCCTGCCGGACATCGGCAGCGCTGTCGCCGCCCTCGGCGAGAGCGGCGAGCTGCTCGGCGCGGCCTATGCGCTGACCGGCTTTGAATGGCAGCGCCGGGACGGCACGCGCGCCCAGTTCGGCTATCTCTATGCCGTTGCCGTGGATGAGGGTGCCCGCGATCAGGGGATCGGCGCCGCGCTCTCCAAGGCCGCGGCGGAGCTCTGCCGCAAGCGGGAGTCGGCGATCGTCACGACGCTTCCCGCCGACGGGCCGCTCTACGCCTGGTACGAAAAGGCGATCGGAACGAGATACCTGCTTCGCCGCGAGGCGCATACCGCCGCGGCACGGAAAACGGTTGACATAATGAAGCTCACCGGAACAGAGTATATGCTCTGGCGCGAGAATCTGCTGCGGGGGCGTGACTTCGTCCGCCTGTCCTATCCGATGCT
>Ga0256405_10006100_pt1 | contig 19737 bp, 18 predicted proteins | sample RumenRJG_02DNA_FD_189096 | JGI IMG/M metagenome (GOLD analysis project Ga0256405, IMG submission 189096) | Bovine rumen microbial communities from Lethbridge, Alberta, Canada - RJG_02 | ecosystem: Host-associated > Mammals > Digestive system > Stomach > Rumen | place: Canada: Alberta... | reverse complement strand
GTCAACAATAACGATAAGAGTAGATAAAAATATTAAAGAACAAGCTGAACAAATATTTGAAAATATCGGGCTTAATACAACTACTGCATTTACTTTGTTTATGAAATCAGTCATCAGGGAAGGAGAAATTCCTTTTAAATTGAAAGTAGATCCATTTTTTTGCGAATCAAATTTAGATTCTTTAAGAATGTCTATTAAGCAATTAGAAGATGGGCAATGTATAACTAAAACATTAGAAGAATTAAAAAGGTTAGATAATGAAATATGAAATTTCCTTTAGTTATATATCTTGGTCTGACTATTTAGATTGGCAAAAACAAGATAAAATAATGTTTAAGAAAATAAATCTTTTGATAGAGTCTATTTGTAGAGATAATCTATTAGGAAAGCCTGAAAGACTAAAAGGTGAACTTTCAGGTTATGTTAGTTTAAGAATAAATAGTAAAGATAGATTAGTTTACAGAATAGAATCTAATAATATTCAAATCATACAGTTAAAAGGTCATTATAACGATAAATAAAATTAAATATCGTATTTTAACGGACATATTTAAACATATAATAACCAATAAATTTGAAATAAGAATATTTATTTTCATATTTTATTATGCTTTTATAGTCGGTAAATTACATTTATTAAATATTAATCAACAAGTGCTCTTTTATTTTGACTAAAAGATAAGTTGGTATCCTTTTAGTATTTATTTAATTCCCACACCATACTTGTATTTATTTCACAAAAGTTGTAAAATAGAATATGTGATACATACAAAAAAGAGGTGATTGAAGTTGAAAAAAATGAAAATGACTACATCTAATATTGTTTCTGAAAATACTTTAAAAATAAAAGAGTTGAGATCTGTATCGTTTTTTAATTCATATATACCACAAGTAGATTGACAACAATATTCCGCAGTCCTTAAATAAAATTTTGCTATTTCTAAAGTTTTAAATAGAAAATTCCAACGTCTTAAACCGCGCTTAGGATCTTTTTCTATACAAATACATCTTCCACAAGTACCACAGATATACTTTATATGATTTTTTTAACATTGTTCGGGATTTAGAAGAGGAGTAGCTCTGAAATTTGCACTACAACATTCTTCACAATAATTCATCTTTATCACACAATCATTTTATCCTCAGTAGCTTATCAAAGAATTCACTCCATATAGCTTTTTCATGATCTCGAATACAATTACATAACATTTTTATTTTAAATCCCAAATTTATTTATAATTCCAACATTCCGCATTACATCGGTAGATTCATTCACAGAAGTAGGAATATATCTTTCTCTCCCATCAGTAGAAACTTTGAGTAAAAGCCTCTCAAATTTAAATTTTGTATCTTGAAATCTCGATGGCTGAACTTTATTAAAAGCATTCCAATCAGTTATTACAACTACCCCAGTATCAAATCCAATTACAAAATTTTTTAATATTAAAAAATTTAAATCATCAATTGTACACTTTGAAATATCGACAACAGTCAATGGATTACCAACGAATCCCTCGTCGTCAGCCCATAAAACTAAATAAGCATAAAGAGTCTTACTGCTTGCCGGCATGGTACGAAAAGATTCTAATTCAAAAATTTCTTTTGATATCATTCTTCTTGTAGCCATAACCCCTCCAAAAACTAAAATTTAGATTGTATTATATTGCACTTTTATTTTAAATATGAATTTTTGTGAATAAAATTCACGCAAATATTGCATTTTAGAGTCATTGCGTTTAATAATCGTTTAATCATGTCGACAAGTTGTCGACAAACTATATAACATAAAATTAACATATAGAAACTGTACTTTGTTGGTATATATACGTTAGATGGTCATAACTCGGCTTAATATTTTTAACTAAAATTTAACCATGTCGACAGGTTGTCGACAAACTGCTTAATATTTTTTTAATATTCGAAGTAGCTCAAAGAAAGTTTTCAACAGCTATGTACATTTAAAATTAAAATGTGTACTTTTTCACGTTAGACTGCAACATTATTGATAATCTTTTTTATAAAAAATTTACAAATGTGAAAAATTATCACTTGCAAGTAGGCGCCTATTTTTTGTATATTTTTATTTCTTATTTTCTCAAAATCTAGGGCAATTATATAATTAATATAATAGCAACCCAAAAATTTCTTAATCATGTCGACAGGTTGTCGACAAAACTCATAAAATCTTAACATTCGATGTAGTGTTTCCAATGGTTTGAGCATTTCGAAAAAATTTTTTTGTCGACCTAGTTTAGTATAGTACAGTATAGTTTAGTATAGTACAGTGAAGGTGAGTTGAGTTTAATTTACTTTTTTTACGAACATTAAAAGAAAATAAAAAAGAAATTCAAAAATTAAAAAAGCAATTAAGGATGAAAAAAATCTACTCTAAGTTTAGAATCTAGTTGCCAACTCAAATAAATATACCCTTATTTTTCATTTTAAGGCCCTTTTTAGCAACGATATGTCCCTCAAGATAAATTTTCATCAGAAAGTTTAAATTGCCCCGTAGAATCAAAATATGAGTAAAATATCAAGATCAAATTATTTAGTATAGAAAACAGAAGTGAACCATATTGTAAGTTTATGAGCACCATTAAGGCAAAAATCGAAAAAATTGGTAAACAAAATTACATACATAATAAATGATACAAATGTGTACTTTTTTGCTTAATAGAGTAAATACAAAATTAGGGATAAAACCGCCATAAGGTGGTCTATAAACGCGTATAATGCGCGAAAATGACTTTCTAGGATAAATTTTCATCCGAAGTAAAAAAACAGCGTAAAATGCTTAAAAATGCATCTAGAACGAATTCGCAATTTAAATGAAAAAGAGAATAAGCTTTGATAAAATGAAGCTTGCCTTAACCGTTTAATTGCATTATTAGAATTCAAATCAAAATCACCTACAAGGATTGCAGGCAACTTATTAAAATATTTTTCCGCTGAAATTAATTTCACGAATCGATTCGATCAAAATTTTCTAGAAATTCTTTTAGAGTAACATATATTTTATTTCTTCCAACTTTGTCATCTTCTACTTCCCATGGATTTATCAAATGAATTTTTGTATTTTCTATAGGCGTTGCATTCTCAACTTTATCCAGTGAATATGCATGTGTACCCCAAATTATTCGTTTTGGTATTTCGTAATGTCCCGAAATAGCGTCCCCTTGCCACCTTTTTGTTTTCCAATCATATTTCTCTGCCTCTTTTTCTGATATTTGTTGCCATTCTAATACTTTTCGGCTTTCAGGATGATCATCATCAGCTTCTTGAAACTTTATTGTTCCACACATCGCAGCTTTACCATTTGACAACAATTTCTTTAATAAATCTAGAGTTTGTTGAGGATTACTTTTACTATTAATTCTATTGCGTGTCGGTGATTTCCCTGTTAATAATGCAGCAGCAATTATACTGTGTCCACCATCTATATGTTTCCCTCCACCTTTTCCTTGATTAGGCATAAACTCTTCAAAATATTTTTCAACAGCTTTTTCAATAATATGAGGCCATAACACGGAACCTTTGTTCCAATGGGGATTTCCAGATTTATCCTGCAGTAGAGTTGCAGGAACTTGGATATCCACATATTTTCCATTAGTTTTATATTCATCCATAACTTTTTCAACTTTATATAATCTTACCGTTATATAAGGAGTTAAAGGAAACTGTGCAAATTCATTATGAGACGCAATATTTTTAGAATTTGTCTTTTGTTCTCCAATTTCTTTATTTCTATTAACAAAAACGTTTAAAATAGTATTCGGAGTCTTTTTAGCCATAGATTTTAATGTTGCCGATAACCAACAGTCACCGATACTTCCTTGTTCTACATCCTGATAACTCAGATAAGGTTTAAATTTACGGAATCTCCACATAGGCATATCCATCCAGAAATCTGAATCACCCCAAACATATTCTCTTTTTTCAGGAGGATCTTTTGGATTTGTAGCAACTGGTTTTTCTATTCTACGAACAGCAGGACCAAATTGAGCTTTATCTTGATTTTGAATATCAGATAAATAACTATCAATAAATCCTAACGATTCAGAATAATATAGAAGAATTTTTTCACAATTAGGTGTTAATCCAGTGTTTACAGCTTTTTTAAAGTCATCAGATGATAAAAAATCAGATATACATTGTCTAAACGAAGAGATATTTTTTCGTGCAAATAATATTCGTTTTCTTAAATCGTCACTTGTGTCATCATCTTTGAAATTAGAGTTAAATTTACATGAGCGAAGCTTTTCTAAACCATTTGTGACTTTTTTATCAGTTGTTCCATAACCATCAACAATCTCTAAAATATATTTTTGTATTTTTTCGATGCATCTTATGCATTCACGCTCTTTATCTATTATTTTAGAGTACGAATAGATAATTTTTCCTTTTAATTCTGACATTGCATCTCTGACTTCTTCTTGATGTTTTAAAATATCTCCAATATTTCCACTTTTAGGCAAATAAACATAAATATCTTCTAATTTACTTTCATTTAAATTTGTAAGATTTTTTATTTGGTGATCGTAATGTGATACTATACTTAAAAGAATCTGAGTTTTACGTGGTTCTAAAACTGATCTATTACCTAAATTATCGGTTTGGTAACTATATCTATGAACCTCAAAAAATTCTTTTAATGCTTCTCCGTAGCCTTTTTTGTACATTAACTTGTCAGCACTAATCATTTGTTTTATAGTTTTATACCCATCTGTTTTCTTATAGTTAATTAGACTTTTTACTAAGGATTGACGAGCACCGTTAGTATCATCATCTTCTTGGTTAAAAGCTGTTGTAGCAAACGATGTAGGATTAGTTAAAAGTTTTATATATTTTTCGGTTATTGTTTCTCGTTTTTTATAAGTATCAAAATTTTTATTTTCTATTATTTGAGTACTCCATTTATCCCAAATGTTAAATTGTTTTTTGAATTCTTGGAAAGCTTTTTGCAATTTTGAATCATTTTCAACCATTTTAGGAATACGCTGTGCTAATTTAAATAATTGTTTGTTAAAATCTTCAATACTTTGTTTCTTATTTTTTAATTTAGATAGAGATTCTTTAAAATTATGATCACCCTTAGGGATATAATAAGATTCAAGATCAGATGCTTTTATAGATTCGTTTGTTGTATTCTCAAAAATTTTTGGAGTACTATTGCTGCGTAAAATATTTCTTTTGTTTTTTCTTTGGGCAATATGATTCTTTTTTTTATTTGTTTGCTTTTTTGCGCTTCCGCCACGTGAATTCTTTTTAATGTTTAAACCAAGATTGTCAAATTCATTATAGATTGCGTACGCAGAGCGAGGAATAAAACGATCGCCATACTCTTCCTGTTTTATATCTTTTGCGGATTTAGACGGAGTTATACTACGAACATTTTCATTAATTTGGTTTTTAACAACATAGTTATGTATTTCGTCAAAATCCGGCCCTGTGAGAAGATTTGATCTATATATTAAAAATTTTATTTTTTTAAATTTTTCTTTTAAATCTAGTGTTATTTTGATTTTTTTAAAATTAATTTTAGATAAATCCGTTTTATCTAGCATAGGATTATGAAGTAATTTCAAATTAATATTTTTTCTAGTACAAATATCCACAACTTCTAAATATTTTAATAAACGATCAACGTAAGTTTCAATGTTGTTATCAGTTGGATTAGGAATAAATTTATCTATCAAAGAAGGCATTTTATTTTTTATCCAACTGTCTATATAGTTATTCAAATTATGATCAGTACCATCAGTAGTAGGCACAATCTTTGATTTAAGAGCAAGCATTTGAATTATTTGATTTGGATCAGACACATTCACATTATCTTTAACAAATTTTATATATTGATAATAGATTCTATCATTTATATTTTTTGGATTTTTTGAATCGTAATTCGAAGAAAAAAATCCACTATTTATTTCCATATAACATCACCTCGTAGAATAATATTGTTTATCGTGGTGTATTTGAATTAGATACATACAACCGCGACAATTAAATTGTATCAAAAAGAAGAAAAAGAGTCAAAAAATTCACATTTTTATGTAATGATAAATTATTGTTAATGATATATATAATGTTTATTTAATGATATAAGGGTTATTAGTCAAATTAATTTTAATTCAAACAGCTTTAGTAAGTTTGCATTTACTAAAAATAATTTTATTCAAACGTTATATTAATTAAAAAAGCCAGCATTATAAAATCACGATAAATGATCTATCTATCGGTGTCTAATAACGTTATTATTAGAATAAAAATGGTTCTACCTCTAAAAAAATAAAAAATTTTGACTACCTTTATTCTTGATTTTCTCCATCTTCCATACTTTTTTTCTTAAAAATCTAATCCGTCGATACACTTTTCATATACAAAAGTTTTTATTTTTCCCATATCATTTGTCTCATAAAATCTAATTAGTAGTTCATAAAAAGACTTAATTTCTTCTTCCGGAATACTTATAATTCCACATCCGTGTTTAACCATTTCTTTATTCGCTATCATCATTGAAGTACGTTTATTTCCATCAATAAATATCTGTCTACGCATACCCCAGAGCATCAAAGTAATAGCTTTTTCTGTTTCTGAATCTATTTTTTTTAATATATCCGCCATTTCATTTCTAACATCATACTCAAAAGGAATTTGAGGTTGCCAATTAGTTCCCGATATTCTAACATCATAAGCTCTTATTTTTCCAGCGCCGTAAATACTACCTTCACTACCTATAATCATATTTAATTTACATAAATAATCGAAGTCTGTTAATCTATCAAGAGTATCTAACATAAACTTCCATGCTCTTTTCAGATTATTTATTTTTACAATATCTTCAACTTTTACTCCATCAACTCCTATTCCTTCAAAAATAGCTTGTGCCTCAGGAAATGTAACGTGAATTCCTTCTAATTTTGCACTTTTGTAAATGTAATCAACTATATTTCTTTTAGCCACAAATATATTTTGTTCTTGTGTTAATTTAAATTTATTTTTCACAGATACTCCTCTATTTATTTTAACTTCGGTAATAATTCCCGGGTGTTAAAACATTTTTATCTTATCGCATATTCAATTTCTTTGCTCTTCTAAATACTCACAATGAGTCCCCACAGAGAAAGAATATAAATAGTACTTTCTTCTACTTTGTAAACTAATCTATGCTTTATATTTATTCTTCTCGAGTATATTTTTCATATCCAACTAATTTTTCATACGGTGATGGAACTACATACGGATTTTGTTTTATTGCGTTAATTAATTGTTAATATTCACCTAGTAGTCAAACATCTTTCAAATTTTTGAGATGCTTTATAGATGGACGAGAATATTTTATTTTATATTTTTTCAAAATCTACCTCAGATTCATCAGTCCAATAATCTTCGTTGCCTACATTTTTTAATGAATCATCTATATCTTGTTTTGTTTTAGTAGACTGAATCAATTACAAAGTTTCTAATAAGCTACTATAATATTCTTCACTCATTACAACTGCTGTTCCACCTTTTGTGCTAACTTTTAGAATATCATTGTATTTGACTGTATTATCTAAATACTCAAAAATGTGCTTTCTAAAATTTGTTATATTTATTGATGACATACAATTCCCCCCTAATATCATTATATGTACATAATAACGTACAATGATTTTATTGTCGAATATTATCAAAAAATAGATTTCACTTCCCATTCAAATAGCAATGTTAAAATAAAAAACCATAAAGAAAAAAATAGATAAAAATATAGTTGACAAAATAGAAAAACGGTTTATAATAGGATGGATTCGAAACAAAAAAGTATAAAAGGAGGTTTAAAATATGCAGTTAAAAAATGTGTTACCATTTATGTTTTCTGGTGTTTTTTTGAATATGTCTTGTATTAATACAAATTCAGTGGAAAAAGGTTCGTTATTAAATCGTAAGAAAGAGCGTTCAGATGATTCGGACGATTTAATGAAAGAATGGGTAGAATATCACAATTCAAATGCCGACAATCCATATAAAATAGTGCCTTGGGGCGGTTGGAAACCGAATCAAATGTTTGAAAAATTTCAGTATTTGTTAAATCCCGTAGCATTTAACCATTCATCAGGATGTTCATACCAATTATATAATGACTATATGAATAATAATTGGACAAAGGAAGCATGGAAACTATGGTCTATTGATAAAGTTCGTAGACAAAAGAATAGCGGTTGTGATTCAGATATTGATGACTATATTGATAATGAAGGCGTGATAATAACAAAAGAAAATCGTATGAATCTCAAATCTCATGAACTTAGATACGCAGACTTCATGACTAAATATGACGACAGCCCAAATTTTCTTGCGTTTATGTACAAATATATACAAACAAATCGTCATGCTGATGATGAAAACAATAATAAATATCATTCAAGCACTGTAAGAAAACGCTTCATAAACGCTTTTGATGAAAAAAATCAAGAAGATTTTATTGATGACGAGCTATATACCCCTTTTGGAAATTTAAAGGTACAAGTGGGTTCAAGCCAAAGTTGCAAAAAAAACGGAATAACTCTAAGGAATGTTCGTGTTTACCCGACAACTAATGATAGCAAATTTTATAGTTATCACGACATAGGTCAAAAATTTAATACTTTAGATATTGGAAAAAAAATAAAAATATTAGAATTGGTAAATGACTATTTATGTACTTCCAAGGCTTACGATGAATGCAAAAAAGATTGGGAAGCAAGGGTAGATGATTTAAGTTTAAAGGGTAGTGAAAAAGAAGTTTTTGCTGTCCTTTGTGGAATCGCTGTTTTAGCTGAACCTTTAAGGGAATGTGATGATGGCACTAGTCAGCGATGTGTGTACAAAACAATGCTCCATTACTTGAAAAAACTAGAATCAGGTGAAATAAAGTTGGAAACTCACTCAGATTGGAATGAATTATTAAAAAATTTAGAAAATAATGAGGATTGTAAACATTCAAATTTATTAAAACTCTATGACTCCATAGTAAAAAAAGTGGATGAAGACCGTCTGAAAAAAAGAGAAAAAATAATTAAGAAAAGAGAAAAACGCAGACGGATTAGTAAGTTCTTTTTTAAATAGTCACCTGCTCGGGGATTTATCCCCGAGCTTTTCGAGTAAAACGTCAAATTGATTAATAAGACGATTAATGTCATATCTAAGGATAGCCATTATGTTCTGATTCCTTGAGTTCACTTAGAGTTTTATGAATAGTTTTTTCATTACAACTAAAATTTTCGGAATCAACTTTTTTTCAATTTAAAAGTAATTTTTCTTCTTTAACTAATAATCGATTTCATAAGCATATTAAATAAAGTGACATGAGTATCACTACTCAATTATTTTTCCAAAAATGCCTATATCTCATTTTTAGCATGTTTATGGGCGCGGTGGTCCTGGCGGCGCCTTCACACGAGCGGGTGCATCCCCTGGGGGCTTACGTTTCGCGTTATACAGCGCCATCTTGTATATTTTCTTCCATATTTGGAATGCCCTTCCATATATTCATCTCCATCTTAATGTTCATACTTAATGATTAATTTAGAATATCATCACATGGATATAAGCAAGTGCAGATACATTATTAATCCCAAATGCCCTATGTCTCATTTGCAGTGTATGTTCAGGCGCGGTGGTGCTGGTTATGATCCTTCCTCTCGTTCTTTTGCGATATCAAATAAAAAAGATGAATTGAGAGTCCCATCCTCAGCTTTCTGGTGACACTCTCGACACAAACAAATTAAATTATAGTTATCCAGATACCTATCAGGATCGTCTCTCACCCGCGTTATATGGTGTGTCGATAAATTAGAATACGAGTACCTACCGTCACGTCTACACACCTCACACAACCAACCTGCTGATTCCCTTATCTCTTTGCTCTTTCGTTCCCAAGCATATTTGTTCCTCAGTTTTCTTTCTATACCACCAACAAATTCCCAACCTTTATTGCATCTAAAATTAAAAGGATGAATCCTTCCACAACGCGTGCATGATTTAAGATGACTCATCATATCTCCAAAACAAATTTTTAATTTATGTGTATTTATTCAAATATTTAAATGTTTCTAGTTAATAATCAACCAAAAGCGAAGATGAGAACTTTGAATACAAAATAGAATTTGAAGGTACCGTCAAAGAAGGTGCAAAAGACGTCACAAATGAAATTCAAACATTTGTATCAAAATGTGCAAATGATCTTCTAAAAGAAGCAAATTTAGAAGATATTCTTATAGAAGGAAGAATAGAAGATGACAAAATAGAAAAACATCTTTTAAATGATGCTTTGAGAAAGACAAAAGAAAAGTTCCAAAATCGTGACTTGAATTGGAGTCGAGATTGGAATTTAAAAGGAAGTTATTGCACACTTAAAAATTATGATAAAACGTGATATTTTGTAACTACAAAACCTTTCATACCGGGTGTTACTTGGCGCGCCTCTTAGATTTTTGTGATTTATTCCAAACTATAAACCCGTATGTTGATGTGATTAAGTTAATAATATCTATCAACACACGGGCGTACAAGTGAGAAACGAAAATATCAAAACACAACCAAAAGATATTGCAAAATGTCCAAAACAAATAAGAAATAGGAGCTTTTCTAATATTTAATATAGTTGCATAAACATTTAAGAAAGAAAACCCCCAAGTCAGTGCATCCGCAATCAAAACGCCCTCCAGATATAAATTCTCATTTTCAATGTAGCATATCTCAAAATGTTTGTTTGTACGGATTAGTGCGCAAATTCGCGAACTTTAAAAAATAAAAAAATTGAGGTGTTGAAAATGAATTTTAATTACAAAGTGGTTAGCATATCCTTGATACTGCTTTCAACAATTGTTAAAGTGGAGAACATTTTAAGTCCAATTGAAATTTTAGACAGAAATCAGTTCAGATGTGGTAGACAACAATCAAAAGAATTGTGTTCAAAAAGTGATGTTGAAAGAAAGACAAAATTAAAAAAAGTAAATAATCGCATAAACAAGTAAATCGTTACCTGCAAGCTTTAAGTTGTTGATCATCCATCCTTGAATAAGAATGAAATTTTCATTTTTAATTGCCATATTTACTTCTCATTCCACATAAAAATATTTCTTATGGTTTCTTCGTTGATTTTGATTTTCCTTGTAGATGCAATTCTTCGCCTTCCTGCTCTTTTTGCTGTGACGGTTATAAGATCTAATGCTTCTAATCTGTCGAGAAGAGTCCATTGTTTTCTCCAACAAAAATGTAAATTTCGTTCAAGGTCATATGCTGTTGGGAAAACCCACCCGTTTTTTGCCTTTCCTTCACTTTTCCAGTGTTCATATTCGTTTACCAGGGTCGTTAATAGTAATGCCTCATCCAGACCAAGCGCTTTTATCAACGCCTTTGGAATTGTTACAGACTTTTTGTCCGTCATTAAGTTCAAAACACTCATAAATTCTCCTCCTAAAAATTGGTAATTGCACACCATATTTTGCTTATTTTTTCAAAGCACTTTATTACAATGTGCTGATTCTGCGAAAATTTACTTTTGCCCCCCTTGTTTTTTTTTGAGGTGGGGTAATATCCTCTTTAGATCCTGACCTAAGTGGTTATGGATTCCTGAATAACTACAATGTTGATTTGATTATTAACTATTGTTTTTATTTTTTTAATTTCATTGATATTTTTTATGTCCAAGGGATTTTTTGTCTTTTTATTTTTTATATTCCCCCTTACATATGAATATCAATGGTTTTTTTTTTCACCTTTTATTAAAAAGGGTATTTTTAATAAAATCGCGTTTAACCTCTTGACATCATTTTTATTTTTGTGGTAATATTCATGTTGAAAAGGGAATACTCTTTTCTGATACCATCAAAGGTGTCAAAAAGTACTTTTGAGATATTTAATTTTCAAGGTGCTTTTTCTTGAATTCGATTTTCAAGGTTCAGTTAAAGTTCTTGAATTCAATTTTCAAAGTTCTTTATTCCACAAAAAAATATTTTTAAATTCTTCTTGAAAAAAGCCTGGTTCGAAGCAGGGCTTTTTTTCTATTTTGATATGTTAATTTAGAAATAAAAAAATCGCAAGGGGTGGCCTTTTGTTTCGTTTATGCTAATCCAAGTTGGGGTTGTCGTCACCCTTTTTTTGATATGTAAGTCTCTTAATAAAGTCGAACCTCCACTTAGTGGAGGATTTTTTTAGTCAAAAATTTTTGATTGCATAAATGAAAAAAGAGAGCACCACGCTCTCATTTTAAATTTTCTAAATCATTTTCAGATAGTCCTGTTAACTCTATTATTTCAGAAATATTCATGTTTTTTGACACCATTTTTTTAGCAATTTGAATTTTACTATTTTTTTCTCCTTCTTTTAATCCTTCTTGCTTCCCTTCTTTTATCCCTTCTTGTTTTCCATCTTTAAAAGCATCTTCAATGTCTGCTTTCTTCCGAGCTTCCTCGTCTCGCCAAGCATCCTCTCTCGCTTGGATAAGCATTCTTTGTCTTTCATCACTTGTTATTTTTTTATATTCACATACTGCTTTTTTTAAAGCGGAATTTTTAGTAGATATCATATCCAATTCCTCCTTGTTTGTGGTATTCAAAAACTTTAACCACGAGGCTAAAATACTTTCATCTTTTATAGGCACTTTCTTAAACTCCAAAATATTAATTTCTAATAAATCAGTAAACAGAGATCCAGATTCATTGTCTCTTAACAAATATTTATTATGATATTTCACACTATCTTCAATTAGATTATGGTCAGTACAAATCATTATGCTTATTACTCTTTTAATCTTATCGTATCTTTCTCCCTCTGGGAGTTGTTCGGTGATCATTCGAGATACATAAAAGAGAATTCTTTGCTTTAAATCAGATGCTTTCTTGACTTGGATCTCTATATTAATAGTACTTCCACTTTTCGTATGAAGTTTAACATCTAGAATTCCTAATTTTCCTCCAAGTTCATCTATCCTAAAATTCGGATCCACTAATTCTATTGTATCATATTCTTCTTTTGGAATATCGAGTACAGACTGCAAGAATCCTATCAACACTTCATGATTATTAGGATTCCCAAATATCATTTTAAACACTAAATCATTCTTTGCGTATATTTCTTCTTTTCTCATTATTTAACTTCCTTGTATTTTTGCTTAATTATACCACAAAGATGATGTTTTGTCAGCATCTATGAAATCAAGGCTAAACATAGCAAATTCCACTTAACAGTCATTTTTTTTTGTATATATGATACAATCACCGACACTCTAAAAGGAGGTTTGTTGTCTGATTTAAGAAAAAGAGGTGAATAGTATTGGAAAGTGGAATTTCAATTGTTAAACGAAATTTCTTGTTTAAATTTGTTATGTTTATTTTGATTCTAATGGGATTGTCTTGTTCAAGGGCTAGTGCTCTTAAGGTTGGAGATGCAATTAGTGATAAAGATTGTCTAACTTTCACTGCTATTGATGGAGATGCCACAGTTAAATTTAGTTGGTCTGAAGCGAATAAAGTGATGTGTAGCATTGGTGACGGAGACAACTGGTTCAATTATGATGCTAACAAGGAAATTTATCTTGAAAAAGATGAAAGTGTTAAATTTAAAGGTTCAGGAGTTGTTACAGGAATGGACACAACTAAGTCTCCAGTTGAATTTCCAAACGGATTTAGAACTTCAGGAGCAAATTTATCTGTTTCAGGAAACTTGAACAGTTTAAGGTTGGATGATGATTTAATAAATTTTGCAGGTTTGGAAGAAAATTGCTTTGCTGGTATGTTCTTTGATTGTAAAAATTTAATAAATGCTTCTAAATCAATTCTTGATGCTGAAATTTTACAGTCTTGTTGTTATGAGGCAATGTTTTGTGGATGCATAAGCTTAACTGAGGCACCAGATCTTCCTGCTACTCAATTGGCAGATTTTTGCTATGATGGTATGTTCGAAGGATGTACAAGTTTAACCCAAGCACCAGATCTTCCTGCTACTCAATTGGCATATTTTTGCTATGATGGTATGTTCGAAGGATGTACAAGTTTAACCCAAGCACCAGATCTTCCTGCTACTCAATTGGCATATTTTTGCTATGATTGTATGTTCGATGGATGTACAAGTTTAACCCAAGCACCAGATCTTCCTGCTACTCAATTGGCAGATTTTTGCTATGATGGTATGTTCGAAGGATGCACAAATTTAATCAAAGCACCAGAACTTCCTGCTACTCAATTGGCAGATTTTTGCTATTGTGGTATGTTCAATGGATGCACAAGTTTAACTAAAGCGCCAGAACTTCCTGCTACTCAATTGGCAGATTTTTGCTATTATGGTATGTTCGATGGATGCACAAGTTTAACCAAGGCACCTGAACTTCTTGCTACGACTTTAGCAATTTGCTGTTATCATAGTATGTTTTCAGGATGCACAAGTTTAACCAAAGCACCAGAACTTCCTGCTACTCAATTGGTAAGTTACTGTTATAATAGTATGTTTTCAGGATGCACAAGTTTAACCCAAGCACCAGAACTTCCTGCTACTCAATTGGCAGATTTTTGCTATGATGGTATGTTCGATGGATGCATTAACCTAGAATTTTCAGAATTAATGACAGATAAGTATAATAAAGAATGGACAATTAAAACCGATGATGGTAAAAGTGGATATAAAACAATGTTCAATGGATGTATTGTGAATTGGTTAAAATATGCTCCAGAAAATTCGACTGTTACTTTGTATCAAAAAGAAAAAGATAATCTTATGGCTTCTAATGGATTAACTGGAAGTTACAATAATAAATCAGAAACATTATCTGCAACCTCTGAAGAGCAAGAAGCATCTTCTCTGAAAGAACCGTCAGACGATATAGATCCTAAATATGATTTGAACACTAAATCAGTTTCATCTAATCAATTAGCAAACTCACAAGATTATGAGTCTAAATCATCTAAATCATCTAAATCATTGGCAGCTTCAAAAAATTCTGATTCAGTGTCATCAAGTTCATTAACGAGCAATCAAAGTTCATATTCCGGATCATCAAATGCTGCGAAATCCTCTGCAATTAAAACTGGAGAATTAACCTTGAATTCTACTCTTCTAGAACTTTTTCTTCTAATGTTATTATCCTTTAAAAGAAAAAAATTTGAGTTCTGATCATCTTAACACAAAGCAAACCTCCACTTAGTGGAGGAATTTTTATTTTGCGACTGCACATTCTCATTGGAATGTGTACCTTTTTTTCTTGCCATATCCGCATATTGACTTTTTTTCGTGTTTTGTGTATTTTCTTAAATACATAAATGTGCATTTATTTGGAGAAACACAATGGGTTCTTATTCCCCTGTTACGTTAACAAAAGAACAATATGAAAATATAATAAAAGCCATAAGAGATGGGTCTTCTTTCTTTAGACCAAACGAAAGACTTGCAAATATCCTGATTTGTGAAGCTAACCTTGGAATCAGAATAGGAGATATTCTAAAATTAACACCATCTTCATTTGTCCTTGATGGAGGAAGATGGCGTCTGGATATTGTTGAAGAAAAAACTGGAAAGAAAAGAAAGTTTACTGTTCCTCTTTTATTAAAGCAGCATTTGGATATTTATTGCCTAAAAAGGAAAATTCTTCCAAATGAGAGAATTTTCCCCATTAATCGGCGTGCGGTATACAACGTCCTTGAAAAGGTGACAAACTATCTTGGATACAAAAATGTCAGTACTCATTCTTTCAGACGATTTTTCGCTACTAATATATATGAAAGCTCTGGTAAAGATATTTTAATAGTCCAAGAAATCCTGCAACACTCTAGTCCTATTTGCACTCGAAAATACATTGGTATTTCCCCTCAGAGAATAGAAGATGCTCTTGTAGCTAACGTGAATCTTGTATCGGGGTGTTGACATGGAAAAAGAATATATATCTATCAGGGAATTTGCGGAACGTGCCAATATTTCTAGACAACGAGCATACAAGCTTGTAAACAAGAGGTTACAAGGTTACTGTAAGACTATTGACAACAAGAAATATATTGATATATCTGCATTAGAAGAGTTCCACAAATTTTCGAGTGTTGACAAAACACACCTACAGCAACCCACTGTACATGTTGAACACACTTACTTTCACCCCGTTGACAAAATCTGTAACCCTATTGACGGAATTGTTGACAAATCCTGTACCCCTGTTAACAAAATTATTGATTTATTCAACAAACAATTAGAAATTAAAGATAGTCAATTAGAATCTAAAGATAAACAAATAGAAACTAAAGATATTCAACTTGCAAAGAAAGATGAACAAATATTTGAATTACAAAGTATTATAAAGTCTTTGCAAGAGCAGCAAGTTTCACTCACTAAATCTCTTGCAAATTCTCAAGCATTACATGCTGGTACTATACAAGAACACATTGAATCGAAAATTGAAAAGAGGAGCTTGTGGAGTTGGTTGTTTAGAAAACGTAACTAATTCATAGTCTGTTTTCGCTTATCCAAAAAGATCACTATGTGTTCCTGTTCTGATTAAAACAACAACGTCATTTTTTATCGCGCAAATTAATAACCAATTTGGAAGTATATGACATTTGCGATATTCATTCCAATTTCCAGAAAGAACATGGTTAGTAGAAAGTTTTTTTCCACTCATCAATTTCGCAACCGTATTTTTTAAACAATTCAAATTCATATTTTTTTAGCTAATTTATAGTCTTTTTTGAATTGTGTAGTTCTAACAATTTTATAATTTATGAATTGAGATCATCAAAAAAATCATCAATATTCAAGAATTTTTTGAATCTTTGTTGTTAATCAAATTATCTGCATCTTATAGCATTTCTGGTAACTGAGTTTAGAATATCACAATAAATAGCAAACGGAATTCTTTTTTCTCTTAAGTGATTATCTAACAAAAATATTGAATGCAGTACTTAAATTCATTCCCAATTGATTAAACAGCTTCTTAGCTTCTTCTTTTAATTTACCATCCATTCTTATACTTATATTCATTGTAGTAACCTTTGACATAGTAAAAACCTCCATCCTACATACAACTTTATTGTATGTGATTTGCACGAAGATAATGAAAACATATTTCTGAATTTTTCTTACAAAAAATAAAACTTGTATCTCCATAAATAATTTAGTGACTTTACAGTGTCAATCGGTAAATTATGTACTCGAAAAAGCTCAAAGGGAGTCGAATAAGCGGTTTTCTAGTAATATTTTATTAAATTTAGTGATAAAAGTAGTTGATAAATAATACTTATTGTTATATTATACAACCATATAATTAAATGTGAGGTATTTCTTTGAGTTTTAAGTGTATTTTTGTTTCCCTGTTATCATTTTTTTCCGTTGCATGTACAACTTGTCAAGCTGCAAATTTTATTTCTAGACCAATTCCGGATGAAATTTTTAATGTTATGAAAAGGTGTTCGTATAAAGATTGTACGTTAAAAGATCTAAAAGATAAATTGCGTTATCTTACACTTTCCTACCTTGACTTTGATGGTAAAGAACAAGAAGGACATTTGATTTGCAATGAAAAAATAGCAGAAAAACTTTGCAATATTTTTGAAAAATTATTTAATTCAAAATATCAAATAAGTAAGATGCAAATTATTGACCATTACTTTGACGATGAAGATGTAAAGTCAAATAAAATTTCTGTAGATGAAGCTTCTATGCGTGATAATAATACTTCCTGCTTTATGTGGCGCACTATAAGAAATACTGGAAAACCTTCACTCCATGGTTTAGGATTAGCTGTAGATATTAATCCATTGCAAAATCCTTGTATTTCTCATGACAATGGTAAAGAATTGATTGAACCTGCTACATCAAATTATGCTGATCGTAACATTAGTGGTCCTCATATGATTGATAAGAAGGATTATTGTTATAAACTATTTAGTGAGAATGGATTCGAATGGGGCGGTAATTGGATACCAGAAGAAGGTGTAGTAGACTATCAGCATTTTCAATATCCAATATCCTAGTGTCAAATAATTTAATTCGCTGCATTGCAAAATAAGGATAGATATTTTCTCCGGCGCCGCCGGAGAAAATGCATCAACTCTTTTATGCCATTAGTTCACAGTAGAAATAATCTCCCATGGCATTGCAAAAGAGGGATAGAAATGATAAAAAAAAATAATGGAAAGTAAAATGAAGTGCCCAAAATGTGGACAAATGGAAAAAACAAAAAATGGATTTCATAGAGGAAAACAAATATCTGTTATCAACTGGGTCAAACAGTTTGCTTCTAAATTTAAGAATATTCCTAAAAAGTGTGAGAAAGTTGACATCATAGAGCTTGATGAAATGTGTGTAAGCTCAAAAAAAAATATGGCTTTGGACTGCTGTAAACAGAAAGACTAAGAGGTTGGTTGGGTTCCATGTACCGTTGAACGAATGAATCGTCTCTTCGTCATTATCTTGCTCGTTTTGCTCGCAAAACTTATTGTTGATCTAAAAGTTTTAATATGATTATCAATTCTGTTTTTTTGTTCCTATATTGTGATTCCTTTTCTTCTATCCACTTTTAGCAATGCCAAATTTTGCAATGCCTTGTTTTTTTGAATTCAATATGCTCAGTATTTTCTCTTTGACAATAGACTCAATAGGAATAGGGGGCTTATATGAACTTCCTCCAATTGAAACTGGAATTCCCCGTATTTTTCCTCCATTAGTAAAAAATCCTTCATTTACCAATTTTGCAATATGGCATAACAAATAGTAATCAGATTTAGATTGTATTACATCTTTATCGAGAATAAACTCCCAAGAATGCTTAAGATTCAATATTTTTTGTATATCATTAGAGGATACCCCATTAACAATCCCACTGTCTATAATATTCTCAGTCTGTGGAAACGAAGTAGCTACTCCTTCAAGAACCGCTTGATCATAGATATTCGATTTCATATTTGATTTAGCAAAATCAATATTCAAAATAACTCGGGGATCTAATTCTGATGATTTATATCCTAGTTCTGCTAATTTTTTATCTATGCTTCTAATATTTTTTTTTAGTTTTCTCAGCTCTTTTGAATCTCGAATAAGAATTTTATAAAGATCATCTGTATAAATTCCGACATAGCTAGAAGTAAGACGACTTCCAATTCTTTTTCTAACATACAAATATTTTCCACTTTCATTTTTTTTAATTTCAGGAGATCCATCATAAGGAATCATATTTATTCTTGCTTGATAATCTGCTTTTTATTGTAGCAAAAGATATATTTCATTGAATTCATTCATGGTTTATCCTCAATTTAGGGAACTTTTTTAATTATTATACTACAAAAGTTCCCTATTGGCAATTAAAGTTTCATTCAAGGGTTGGACAAAATGAGACGATTCCGAACAAAATGAATTACCTTTTTACTATTATCTTACTATATATTCGCAAAACTTATTGTTGATCTAAAATTATTAACATGACTATCAATTCTGTTGTAGTTGTTTTTATTCCAAATAAATCTATATATTTTTTAAAATTCTTTATCTTTAATTATTCTAGTGATTATTTTTAAAGAGCAACGGAAACTCTAACAATAGCACTAAGTACTAATGACGAATAAAAAAAAATTAAACTCAAATATAATTAATAATTGATAAACAGGAGGAAATGTCAACCCCCCAGGAGCCTCACTTGCTTGACATGCCCCTTCCAGCACCACCACCGCACATAAACATGCTAAAAATGAAAAATAGGCGTTTTTGGAAAAATAATCGGCTAGTAATACGCATGATATCTAT
>Ga0256405_10006099_pt1 | contig 19746 bp, 18 predicted proteins | sample RumenRJG_02DNA_FD_189096 | JGI IMG/M metagenome (GOLD analysis project Ga0256405, IMG submission 189096) | Bovine rumen microbial communities from Lethbridge, Alberta, Canada - RJG_02 | ecosystem: Host-associated > Mammals > Digestive system > Stomach > Rumen | place: Canada: Alberta... | reverse complement strand
ATGAACTGCGACCCAAAACTTGGACGGCCAAATTAGTGTCATGCCACGAGGGACTGGTTCCGGAACTCCTCCGGGGTCAGTCCCTTCAGTTTAACCTGCCGCCTCCTCGTGTTCCAGTGGACGACGTAGGCGTCCAGGTCCCTCCTGAACTCCTCGAAGCCCGGCCACTCCCTCCCGCGGAAGAACTCGTCCTTGATGTGGCCGAAGACCTGCTCCGTCGCGGCGTTGTCCAGGCAGTTGCCCTTCCGGGACATGCTCTGCACGATCCCGGCCCCCTCGAGCCTGCCGCACCAGGCGGCGTGCTGGTACTGCCAGCCCATGTCGCTGTGCAGGACCGGGCTGGCGCCCTCGGGCATCCTCTCCAGGAGCCGGTCGAGCAGCTCGTGCTGCTGGGCCATGTCGGGGCGCAGCGACGTGGACCAGGCGACGATCTCCTTGCTGCCGAAGTCGTAGACCGGCGCGAAGTAAGCCTTGCCCCAGGGCTGCCTGAACTCGGTGACGTCGGTGCCCATCTTCTGCCACGGGCCGTCGGCCGCGAAGTCCCGGCCGATCACGTTCTCGAAGGTCCTGCCGACCTTCCCCCTGTACGAGTTGTACCTGTGGTAGTCGGTCTCGCGCCGTATCCCGCAGCCGATGCCCATCTCGCGCATCATCTTGAGGACGGTCTTGTCGGCTATGCGCACGCCCCGCTCGGCGCGCAGGCACATGGCTATCTGGCGGTGCCCGCAGCCGTTGGCGGTGCGCGAGAAGATCTCGGCGGCGGCCTCCCAGAGCTCCGGCCTCGTCGGCGCCTTCGGGTGCGACAGCGCGTAGTGGTAGCTCGACCTGGCCAGGCCCGCGGCCTCGAGCAGGTCGTCCAGCCTGTGCAGCCCTGAAAGCCCGCTCACGACTGCCGCCTTCTCGCGGTTCGAGAGCGCCTCTCCGCCTTCAGGGCGATCGATTTTTTTAGGTACGCCACCTCGGCCTCGAGCCTCCTGACCTGCCGCTCGAGCTCCTCCTCGCGCGTCGCCTCCCCGGGCCCGCCGCCCGACCCCCTCGGCCTTCCCTTGGGCTTGGGCCTGAGCGCCTCCTCGCCGCCCTCGCGGTAGGCCCTGACCCAGCGCCTCATCGCCGTCGTCGACACGACCCCGAAGCGGGCCATCGCCTCCGCGACCGTCGCCCCCTCGTCGGCCACCGCGCGCGCGGCGGCCACCTTCGTCTCGAACGAGTACGGCGTGTGCCTCGACCCCATGACCATCAACCCCTCGACCCCGACGGACCGGTAAGTGTTGAGCCATTTTCTCACGGTTCCCCGCGGGACGCCCAGCAGGCGTGCGACGGCCTTGCACCTCTTCCCCTCCCCGAACAGCTCCGCGGCCCGTCGCCTCAGCCTCTCGTCGTACATCGTCCAGCCACCCATGAAAGAGCCTCCCATTTCTCGTGTCCAAGAAATGGGAGGCAGTTCAATACGTAGGGGTGGGACCCTTTCGTATCGCTGCTTCGCTCTTATTCCTTTGGCAGCTCCACGTAGGCGAGCTTGTGCTGGCGCTTGGTGCCCACAAACAGCGGCACGTCCTCAAAGAGCAGGCTGGAGTTCTGCAGGCCATACCAGTGCGCGGCGTGTCCGCAGGCGCGGCGGATGGCGTACTTTGCCTGGATGAGGGCGAGGTCGGTGCTCGAGAGGTCGTTGGAGACCGAAGGCACCTTGCGGATGAGGCAGAAGCGGAAGTCGCCCACATCACCGGAATCCTGGTAGATGGAATAGGAGTGGTGCTGGGGCTCGAGGCGGCCGTCCTCAACGAGCTTTTCCACGATCTGGTAGAGGTACTCGTTCACGCGCTGGTTGACGCGGAAGCCCAGGCGCAGCTGGACCTTGTAGACGCCAGTCCCGCCAAAGTCGTTGACCCAGAATTCGTGGGTGTTGGGCTCGTCGGTGACGGCGACGTTCAGGAACCAGTAGGCACGGGCCCTCTTGGGGCGCTTGTTCAGGATGGAGTACAAGATGTCGCGGTCAAGCTCGTGCGTAGAGGGATCGTTGGTCAGAAAGACCAGGTTGTCGGCAAGGAGGGGGATCTTCTCGTCCGCAGAGAGCCTGCGCAGCTGGTCGATGTAGTCGCCCATCTCGAGCTTGACGAACTGCATGCGCTCGATCTGCGTGCCGCGATGCCAGATGAACATGACCATGAAGATGGCAAAGGCCAAAAGCACCGTCACGTAGCCGCCGTGCGCGAACTTGGTGAGGCTGGAACAGAAGAAGAACGCCTCGATGGCACCAAAGAAGAGTGCGAAGGGAATGGCCAGCGCGGTGCGCTTCCGGATTTGGGAAAGGAAGACCGTGAGGAGGATGGTGGTCATGAGCATGGTCACGGTGATGGCCAGGCCGTAGGCCGCCTCCATGCGCTCGGAGCTGCGGAAGAAGAGCACCACGCCCACGCAGCCGATCCACAAGATGTTGTTTACGAGCGGGATGTAGATCTGGCCCTTGTTCTCGGAGGGGTAGTTGATCTTCATGTGGGGCATGAGGTCGAGGCGAATGGCCTCCGACACGATGGAGTAGCTGCCCGTGATGAGCGCCTGGCTCGCGATGATGGCTGCCAGCGTTGAGAGTATGACGGCAAAGATGCGGACGTGGGGCGTGAGCATCTGGAAGAACGGGTTCATCGTTTCGCCCATGGCAATGAGCTCGGCGTTGGTGTTGTTTGCGATGATCCAGGCGCCCTGGCCAAGGTAGTTGAGGATGAGGCATGCCTTGACCACGGGCCAGCTCGCATAGATGTTGGCCTTGCCCACGTGGCCCATGTCGGAATAGAGCGCCTCGGCGCCGGTGGTGCAGAGGAAGACGTTGCCCAGCACCATGAGGCCGGCTCGATTGAGGTTGCCATTGAAGAGGAACGTGATGCCGCGGATCGGGTTGAAGGCGCGCAGCACGTTGAGGTCGGCAAACACGTGGAGGATGCCCACGCCGCCCAAAAACGCAAACCACAGGCACATGATGGGGCCGAACGCCTTGCCAATCGAGCTGGTGCCCGCGCGCTGCACGATGAAGAGCGCCGAGATGATGGCGAGGGTGATGGTCACCACGATGCCCTGCGAGTCACCGATGATATGGTGCACAAGGTCGATGGTGCGCAGACCCTCGATGGCGGTGGTCACCGTGACGGCGGGGGTCAGTATGCCGTCGGCAAGAAGCGCCGCGCCACCCACCATGGCAGGTGCGATGAGCCAGGCGCCACAGCGGCGCACGAGGCTGTAGAGGGCAAAGATGCCGCCTTCGTTGTGGTTGTCGGCCTTCATGGCCACGAGCACGTACTTGACGGTGGTGATGAGGGTCATCGTCCAGATGATGAGTGACAGCGCTCCGATGATGACATCGGGAGAGCATGTCTCGAGCCCGCCGTTGCCGTGCATGATGGCGCGCAGGGTGTACATCGGGCTTGTGCCGATGTCTCCGTATACGACGCCCATGGTGACGAGGACCATGCCGAGGCTGAAGGGAATGGCCTCGTGAGAATGTTGGGATGATTCATTTTTGGGTGTCAGCCCACTCTTGTTGCCCATAACGCCCCTTTCGACGCAGGATGGCGACGGGAAAAGATGCCGCGCCATCGCACTAAGCTGGAAAACTCTAGCATCACTGGGCACCTGTCCCTTTTTGGGAAGCATTCTTTATGCCATATTTATGCCGTGGGAAAGCTCCGCGCTGTGGCGGGTTGGCACTGGTTGGGGCTGTGGGGGTATCGTTATCGGCGGACCTTTGGTGCGTCGACGGGAGATGTGATGGACAGTGCTGTGCGGGGGCTCGTCCCTGCTAGTGTGCCATCGATCGACAAGGACGGCGTGATTACCGTGAAGTCTGGTCTGCTTCCCAATCTGCTCGTGATGATGGCCATCCAGGCCATAACAGTCCTCGTCGCTCTCCTGCTTGACAAAATGGCGTTTGCCGAAGAGGCCATGATCATCCTCTTCGTGCTCGACGTGTTGTTGACGGCCGTGAGCACCGAAGGCGTTGCGTACAGCGTGGTTGCATCGGTACTGTCCGTCCTCTCCTTCAATTTCTTTATCGTGGAGCCCCGCATGTCCCTTCAGGCATGGGGTCCGGACTATCCCGAGACCTTTGCCGTCATGCTTGCGGTGGCCCTCTTTGCAAGCTATCTCGTGGCAAAGATGCGCGCGAATGCGCGTCTCTCCTTGGAGGCGACGGTCAAGGCAAGAAACGAGCAGATGCGTGCCGACCTTCTGCGTTCCGTCTCGCATGACCTGCGAACTCCCTTGACGTCCATCATGGGCAACGCGGACCTCTTGCTGTCGAGTGGCAAGGCGCTCGGCGAAGAGGCGCGCACGAGGTTGGTGCAAGATATCCACGATGATGCGACCTGGTTGACCGACGTGGTGGAAAACCTGCTTGCCGTCACGCGCTTTGACGAGGAGAGCATCAAGCTCAACATGCGCCCCGAGGTGGTCGACGAGGTCGTCGAGGAGGCGCTGCGCCATGTTCGCCGTGATGCCTCGGGACATGCCATCACCGTGACTCCCTCGGATGAGCTCCTGCTTGCCCGCATGGATGCGCAGGTCATCGTGCAGGTCATCGTTAACTTGGTAAACAATGCGCTCGCACACACTCCGGAGGGCTGTGTCGTAAACATCTCCACGAAGCGCCTGGAAAACGAGGTGGCCGTAACGGTCGCCGACGATGGCCCAGGCGTGGGGGAGGGCAATCACGAGCGCGTCTTTGATGCGTTCTATACCTCCAAGGAGGAGCTGACAGACGGACGACGCGGCATAGGCCTGGGGCTTGCCCTCTGCAAGACGATCGTCGAGGCCCATGGGGGACGCATCTGGGCTGACGACATCGAGCCGCACGGTGCTGCGTTCACCTTTACGCTTCCGCTCGAGGAGGTTCCCGACAATGGCTGACAGGCAGACGAGCATCCTTGTGGTGGAGGACGACGCGACCGTGCGCAACCTGGTCGCGACCGCGTTGGACCTGAACGGCTATCCCTACCAGGCCGTCGATACGGGGACCGCCGCCTTGACCTCCATGGCAAAGAGCCTTCCCGACGTCATCCTGCTTGACTTGGGGCTTCCTGACATGGATGGCGTAGACCTTATCGAGCGGGTGCGCGCCTGGTCGCATGTGCCCATCATCGTCATCTCGGCACGCACGGCAGACGAGGACAAGATCCGTGCCCTCGATGCCGGGGCCGATGACTATCTCTCCAAGCCGTTTTCGGTAGGGGAGCTTCTGGCGCGTCTCCGTGCGACCGAGCGCCACCTTGCCTACCTCGGCATCCAGACCTCGGCCGAGTCCTCGGTCTTTAAGAACGGCGCGCTCTCCATCGACTACTCCTGCGAGGAGGTGACGGTGGATGGCAAGGTCGTGCATCTGACGCCCATCGAGTATCGGCTTCTCTGCCTGCTCGCACGCAATGTTGGTCGCGTGCTGACACACGGGACCATCCTCCAGGAGGTCTGGAAGAGCTCCCAAAAGAACGACCTTGCCTCGCTGCGCGTGTTCATGGGGTCGCTCAGAAAGAAGATCGAGCCAGACACGTCCTCGCCCCGCTACATCCAGACGCATGTCGGGGTGGGATACCGCATGATTCAGCAGTAAGGGCGATACGAAAGGGTCCCACCCCTTTGTATCACCTGATACAGATACAAAGGGGTGGGACCCTTTCGTATCGGATTACGGTTTTACTCCTCGTCCTTGCCCAGCGCCTTGAATCGCGCCGTGCTGCCGCCGATGAGCTTCTTCATAGCTTCCTTTTCGGACTCCACGCGCTCCACGATCGTGTCTTCCGAGAAGATGTCCTCGTCGTCCACGTCCTCGACAATGAGGGGGAGCGTGGCGGTCTCGTTTGCCTCGAAGGTCCGGTAGTCATAGGGAATGCGCTCGAGCTTGGTCGCCGGCTTTGCCTTCTTGAAGAGGGGCACGTACTCAAAGATGATGGACGAGTTCTCGAGTCCGTACCAGCGGGAGGGCGATCCGCACCATCCGCGGATGGCATACTTGGCGTTCATGGTGCGGTAGTCGCGGCTCGAGACATCGGTGTCAGGCGTGAGCACCTTGCGGATCATGCAGAAGCGGAAGTCTCCCGTGATGCCGGGGTTCTTGTAGATGGAGTAGTGGTGGTGCTGCGGGGCGATCTCCCCACCTTCGACAAGGTCGGCCACGATCTGCCTGAGGTAGGTGTTGATGCGCTGGTTGACCTTGAAGCCGAGCTGCAGCTGCACCTTGAAGATGAAGTTCGTGCCATAGTTGTTCACCGTGTAGGAATGGGTGAAGGGCTCGTCGGTCACCTTCACGTTGATGAACCAATAGGCACGGGCACGCTTGGGTCGCTTGTCGAGGATCGAGTAGAGGATGTCGCGGTCGAGTCGGTCGGGTGACGAGTCGTTGGTGAGGAAGACCAGGTTGTCTGCGCGCACATGGTGCGTCGTGTCGTCGCGAAGCGCCGCCAGCTGGTCGATGTAGTCCTTGACGGGCAGGTAGACGGATTGGGCGCGCTCGATGGCGGTGCCACGGCGCCAGACGTACATGACGTAGAAGAGCGCGGCCGAGAGGATGATCATCACGTAGCCGCCGTCGAGGAACATGGTGCAGCAGGAGATGAAGAACGCCATCTCGATGGTCCCGAACACCAGGGCAAAGAGGACGGCGAGGGCAGGCTTCTTGCGGACTCCCGCGATGTAGCTCACGAGCAGGGTGGTGGTCATGAGCATGGTGACCGTGATCGCCAGGCCGTAGGCCGCCTCCATGCGCTCGGAGGTGCGGAAGAAGAGCACGATGAGGACGGTGCCGACCCACATGATGTTGTTCACCAGGGGGATGTAGAGCTGGCCCTTTGTCTCGGAGGGGTAGGAGACTTGCATGTGGGGCATGAGGTCAAGGCGCGTTGCCTCGGACACCAGCGTGAACGATCCCGTGATGAGCGCCTGGCTCGCGATGATGGCGGCAAGCGTCGAAAGAAGGACGGCAAAGGGGCGCATGCCCTCGGGAAGCATCTGGAAGAAGGGGTTGAGGTTGGCGATGTAGGCAACCTCCTCGTTGTTGGCATTTGCCAGGCACCAGGCGCCTTGACCGAGGTAGTTGAAGATGAGGCAGAGCTTGACGAAGGGCCAGGAGGCGTAGACGTTCACCTTGCCGACATGGCCCATGTCGGAGTAGAGGGCCTCAGCTCCCGTGGTGCAGAGAAAGACGAAGCCCAGGATGCGCAGGCCCGCCTTGTTGGTGGGGGAGAAGAGAAAGACGAGGCCGCGCACGGGGTCAAGCGCCCTCAGGATGCCAGGGTTGCCAATGAAGTTGACGAGGCCCATGCCACCCAGAAAAAGGAACCAGAGCGTCATGACGGGGCCAAACAGCTTTCCGATCGATGAGGTTCCCGCCTTCTGCATGAAAAAGAGGGCGCAGATGATGGCGATGGTTATGGCAACGACGCGCGCCTGACCAGGTCCGACGAGCCTGTAGCCAATGTCGAGGGTCCGCAGGCCTTCGATGGCGGTGGTCACCGTGACCGCCGGCGTGAGGATTCCGTCTGCTAGAAGTGCCGCGCCGCCCACCATCGCTGGAATGATCAGCCACCGCTTGTAGCGCTTGACCAGGCTGTAGAGGGCAAAGATGCCGCCCTCGCCGCGGTTGTCCGCCTTCATGGCAATGAGCACGTACTTGACGGTCGTGACGAGGGTGATGGTCCAGATGACGAGCGAGAGCGCTCCCAAGATCATCTCGTCCGAGACCGAGGCGATGCCGCCGTTGCCCGCAACGATGGATTTCATCACATACATGGGGCTCGTGCCGATGTCTCCATAGACGACGCCCAGCGTGACCAACAGCATTGCCGCAGATAGGGGGATATCCGAACTCCTACGTTCTTCCCCCGCCTGTCCAGGCATGGGGACAGATGTGCCCGAGACACTCATGTGAGCTCCAAATCAACGCAGTCGCTTCAGGGATAATGATTACATAAAGCGGCCATAAAATAAGACAACACGCGACTATAGCACTCTCGATGTGGAGCAATGATGGCTGTCGTCCGATAACACAACTGTGGCTATGACGTCGTTGGCTCGGAAGGGGCACTCCCCTTTGATTCAGTCCCCAGACTGAATCAAAGGGGAGTGCCCCTTCCGAGCCAACGAACAGGAGCTTTTAGGAGGGGTTACCCAAGAACGGTGATCTCTGCTCCGCAACCAAAGATGGTGTCGTGGACGATCTCGTCGACCGACCCGACCGTGATGTGCCCGCTCTTGGGGTCGCGAATGGAATCCACGTGGCCAAGGACGGTCGCCTCAACGTCAGAGCCCTCAAAGGCGAGGTCGCATCCATGCATCTCGCAGTCAATGACGCGAAGGTTGTTGCAGTTGACCAGCGGCTGCGTCCCTTCTATGACGCAGTGGTCCAGCGTGAGGCCGTCCGAGTACCAGCCCAGGTACTCGCCCTTGAGCACGGCGTTGCGCACGGTGACGTTGCGCGCGTGCCAGAAGGCATCCTTGGTGTCAAAGACGCCACCCTCGATGACCAGGTCCTCCACATACTGGAATGAGTACTTTCCCGTGAAGGTGCAGTTGCTGAGGCGTACGTGCCTGCTGTCCATGAAGGCATATTCGGAGTCGATGGTGGTGTTTGCCAGCGTGACGTTGTGGCATCTCCAGCCAAACTCCGAGGACGAAACTTGGGAGTTCTCGATCGTGACGTTTGAGCACTCGCGCAGCGCCTTGATGCCCAGGAGCTCGCTGCCATCGATGTAGGCGTTGTTCGTATACCAAAGCGCGGCGCGGCAGGTGTCTGTCATCGTCGACGCGCGCATCGTGAGGCCGTCTACATGCCAGAGCGGATAACGGAGCTCAAAGCGAACGTCTTGCATGTCCAGGTCGGTGCACTGCTTGAGAGCCGATTCCCCGTCCGCTGGCCCGGCAAAGGTCACGTGGTCAAGATTTGCATGCGCGAGGCCGTAGAGGGCGCGCTCCTCGTCGAGCGTCTGGTCGGTAATGGTCGTGCGCTCCTCGATCATGCAGCAATCACAGTTACTCATGGGATGCCTCCAAGTCACGAATGATCCAGTCCACCACGTCGATGGGCCTCTGCGCCTCATGCAGGGCGCAGACGAGCTCGCAGCGATGAAGCCGGAGGAGCTGCAGGCAGGTCTCGTCATCTCCCGTTGCGGCGCGCGCCAGATAGCTCTCTATGAAAACGTCCGAGCATCCGGCATCACGTAGGCACTCTCTGCTGGTGGTGGTCATCACTCCTCCTCGATTTCTGTTATCTCTACGATATGCCGTGTGGCAACTCATAACAAATGCCTATTGAATATGAGTTAAGATAACGATGGTGCATGACATGTCTGGGACGGGGAGTATCGCATGGAACTCAGGACGCTGCGTTCGTTTTTGGCCGTTGCTCGTGAAGGCAATGTGACACGTGCCGCGAGGTCCCTGCACATCACGCAGCCCGCCCTTTCTCGGCAGTTGCTGGAACTTGAGCGCGAGCTTGGTTGCGAGCTGCTCGTCCGGGAGAGCCGCGGCGTGACGCTGACCGACGCCGGCATGCTCCTCCGCAAGCGAGCGGAAGAAATCGTCCTGCTTGCCGATAGGGCAGAGCTCGAGATTCGCTCTCCCGAGGCGGACATCGAGGGCGACGTATGGGTCGGCGGCGGAGAGTCTCGAGCCATCGAGTCTGTCGCAAAGGTCGTCACGCGGCTGTCGGAGAAGCATCCGGGCATACGCCTGCGCCTTCATTCGGGTAACAGGGACGACGTGGTCGAGCGTGTCGACAAGGGCCTGCTCGACTTTGGCGTCGTCTTTGGAGAGGAGCCTCCTACCCGCTATGACTCCTTGATGCTGCCATGGAAGGACACCTGGGGCATGCTTGTTCGCTCTGACGACCCCTTGGCGGGGCGGAAGAGCGTAACGCTCGAAGAGCTGCGGCCTAGGCGTGTCATCGCAAGTGCCCAGAGCTCGAGCGCCGCGTCCCAAGACGACCCGACCATCACGTTCTTTGGGCAGGAGAGCTTCAACGTGGTGGCGACCTACACGCTGCTCTATAACGCGTCGCTGCTCGTTGAGCAGGGCCTGGGAATCGCCGTCAGCTTTGACGGCATCGTGGCGACGGGTGATGGCACGCCCTTTGCCTTCGTGCCGTTTGCCGACATGGAGCCGGTGTCCTCGTATCTCGTGTGGAAGCGCTACCAGCCCCTGTCCCGTGCCTGCGAGGCCTTTCTCCGCTCGATGCGCAAGGAGTGCGAAGACGCAAGGTAGGGAAACCTATGCGCGCTATGCATGGCATTTCATCCAAAGCCGGCATTTGTCGTGCCGGCGGCCTGCACGCTACACTTGTATACAGGGGTTTTAACAATTGAGGAGAGGAACAGCTATGGAGCTCAAACCAGCAAAGAAGCTCGGCTTTGGTCTTATGCGCCTGCCGCAGCTTGACCCGAATGACGGTGCAAGCGTCGACGTCGAGCAGGTCAAGCAGATGGTCGACCTGTTCATGGCCAAAGGCTTCACCTACTTTGACACTGCTTGGATGTACAACGGCTTTGCGAGCGAAAACGTTGCCAAGGAAGCGCTGGTCGACCGCTATCCTCGTGAGAGCTTCACGTTTGCCACCAAGCTGCACAACGGCTTCTTCAACTCGCTCGAGGGTCGCGACGAAGTCTTCAACCAGCAGCTTGAGAAGACGGGTGCCGGCTACTTTGACTACTACCTGTTGCACGGTATCGAGGCGGGCAGTTATCCGCATTACGAGAAGTACGACTGCTTCCAGTGGCTGCTCGAGAAGAAGGCGGCGGGGCTCGTGCGGCATGTGGGCTTCTCGTACCATGATGCGCCCGAGCTCCTTGACGAGATCCTGACTAAGCATCCCGAGATGGAGTTCGTGCAGCTGCAGATCAACTACCTTGACTGGGAGAGCGAGTGGATTCAGTCGCGCGCCTGCTACGAGGTAGCGACCAAGCATGGCAAGCCTGTCGTGGTCATGGAGCCCATCAAGGGCGGTACGCTGGCAAACGTGCCCGAGGAGGCAGAGAAGCTCCTCAAGGGCATGGAGCCCGACCTTTCCGTTGCCAGCTGGGCCATTCGCTTTGTGGCAAGCCTGCCCAATGTGATGTGCGTGCTTTCGGGCATGAGCACCTTGGCACAGATGGAAGACAACCTTTCGTACATGGATGACTTCAAGCCGCTGAATGACGAGGAGCGCGCCGCGTGCTTCAAGGTGGCTGACATCATCAACGGGCAGACCGCCATCGCCTGTACGGCCTGCCACTACTGCACGGATGGCTGCCCCATGCACATCTGCATCCCCGAGTACTTCTCGCTCTACAACGAGGACATGCGTGACGACCTGGAGCACAAGGGGTGGACCATCAACTTCACCAACTACGATAACCTGACCAAGGAGTTCGGCCGCGCGAGCGAGTGCATCGGCTGCGGCCAGTGCGAAAGCATGTGCCCGCAGCACCTTCCCATCATCGAGACGCTGGAGAAGGTGGCGGCACACTTCGAGCACTAGACGAAGGGGCACAAGGAAACGGGGGAGCCTCCTTTGGGGGCTCCCTTCACAAGGAGGTCGCGCATCATGCGATATGCAAAGCTGGGCCGTACGGACATCGAGGTCAGCAGGTTCTGCCTGGGCTGCATGGGCTTTGGCGAGGTGCGCGAGGGGGCGCTCCACACCTGGACTCTGGGGCCTGACGACACGCGCGATATCATATCTGCGGCGCTGGATGCGGGCATCACCTTCTTTGACACCGCCATGGCCTACTCCTTTGGCACGTCGGAGGAATACGTGGGTTCAGCTTTGCGCTCCCTTGCGCCTCGTGACCAGTGGGTGATCGCGACCAAGTACAGCCCAAGGCCCAAGGACGCGCCGCGTGACATGAGTGGTGCCGACTACATCAAGACCTGTCTTGACAACAGCCTGAGGCGCTTGGGAGTGGATACCATCGACCTCTACTACATGCACAGCTGGGACTACCACACGCCCATCGAGGAGAGCATGGAGGCCTTGAACGACGCGGTCGTGGCGGGCAAGGTGCGCGCGATTGGCGTTTCGAACTGCCATCCGTACCAGCTGGCAAAGGCCAACGCGCTGGCCGAGGCGCGCGGCTGGGCACGCTTCGAGGTCATCCAGAGCCACATGAACCTCATTGCGCGCGAAGACGAGCGCGAACTCCTGCAGCTGTGCGAGGAGGACCAGATCTCCACCGTTCCCTACAGCAGCCTCGCTGCCGGGCGCCTTTCGCGCAGGCCGGGCGAGACGAGCAAGCGCCTCGAGCAGGACACCTTTGCCAAGGGCAAGTACGACGCCACGGCGGAGCAGGACAGCGTCATCATCGAGCGCGTGGCCGAGCTGGCAGAGCGTTACGAGACGTCGATGACGGCCGTGAGCCTCGCGTGGCTCCTGACCAAGGTGACGAGCCCCATCGTCGGCGCCACCAAGCCGCATCATGTTGACGGCCCTGCCGCGGCGGCTGACCTCGTGCTGGCGCCCGAGGACATCGCCTATCTCGAGGAGCCCTACGTGCCGCACGCGCTTGTGGGCGTGATGGCGCAGAACAGGCGCTAGGATCGCGTTCCAGGTAGGCAAACCATGCACAGCATGCATGGAAGGTAACAAAACATTGCATTTGAGATATGCCTTGCATGCCCCCATACTCAAAGGTGAAAACATCTTTTGGGGGTAGCGTTCTATGGAAAACGAACTCTTTTCTGGCCGTGACCTGGCGCGCATGATCGTGCCGCTCTTCTTTGAGCAGCTGCTGGTCATGCTCGTCGGTCTGGCCGATACCTTCTTCATCAGCCAGGCCGGCGAGGCCGCCGTTGCGGGGGTGTCGCTGGTCAACCAGTTCAATACCGTGTTCATCTTTCTCTTTACGGCACTTGCGGCGGGTGGGGCCGTCGTGGTGTCGCAGTATGTGGGCTCCGGTGATCGCGACCGCGCCAGCGAGGCGGCGAGCCAGCTGCTCATGTTTTCTACGGTCTTCTCGCTAGTCATGACTGTGCTGGTGCTTCTCTTTGCACGCCCGCTCCTTTCGCTCATGTTTGGGCGCGTGGAGGCGGACGTCATGGATGCCTGCATGACATACCTGCGCATTTCCGCCCTCTCATACCCCGCGCTTGCCATCTACAACGCGGGGGCTGCGCTCTTTAGGAGCATTGGCAAGACCAGCGTCACCATGGTGGTGTCCATCATCTCCAACGTGGTCAATGTCGTGGGCAACTACGTGGGCATCTTTGTGCTGCATGCGGGGGTTGCGGGCGTGGCGTGGCCGTCGTTTGTCGCGCGTGTCGTGTCGGCGGTTGCCATCTGCTGGCTGGCCTTTTGCGAGGCTGACGTTCGCTACCGCATGCGTTGGATCTGCGCGTGGAACGCCCCGCTGCTCGTCATGATTGGTGGCATTGCGGTGCCCAACGGGGCGGAGAACGCCGTTTTCCAGCTCACCAAGGTGGCGCTCTCGTCCATCGTTGCGCTCTTTGGCACCTACCAGATAGCCGCCAACGGCGTGGCGCAGAGCATCTGGAGCTTGGCCGCCTTGGCGGGGTCTGCCTTTGGTCCGGTGTTCATCACGGTCATCGGCCAGTGCATGGGCGCGGGAGACGTCGAGGCGGCTGACCGCTACTTTGTGCGCCTCATGCGCGTCACCCTGCTCTTTTCGGTGGCGTGGAACGTGCTGGTATTTGTGGCAACCCCCTTCATCCTGCGTTTCTACGCACTCGAGCCAGAGACGATTTCGTTGGTCATTCAGCTGGTCGCGCTGCACAACGCGTTCAACGCGCTGGTCTTCCCGTTTTCTGGGTGCTTGGGCAACGGTCTGCGCGCCACGGGCGATGTGGCCTTTACCATGTGGGTGTCCATTGCGGCGACGCTTGCCGTGCGATTGGTGCTGTCCTACGTGCTCGGTGTGATGTTTGGCATGGGGGTCATGGGCATCGCGTGGGCGATGTGCGCCGACTGGCTTGCCCGTGCCGTGGCGCTCTTTTGGCGCTGGCGTAGCGGCGCCTGGAAGTCAAAGCGCGTGGTGTAGCTGCCACGCATGGTAAGGTGCTAGGCTTTGAAGGAGTTCAACTCATGAAGATTCTTGTTCTGCAGGCAAGTCCCAACCTGAACGGATCGACGGCTCTGCTCGCTGACGAGTTTGCTCGTGGTGCACGCGAGAAGGGCCATGAGGTCACGCGCGTAGATGTGGACCGGCTTGACATTGCGCCGTGCACGGGGTGCGTTGCCTGCGGCTATGAGGGCCCGTGCGTGCAGCACGACGACATGGACGGCCTGCGTGAGCAGATCCTGGCGGCCGACATGCTGGTGCTGGCCACACCGCTGTATTACTACGGCATGGCCGCACAGCTCAAGTGCGTGATTGACCGCTTCTGCTCTGCCAACGCCTCCATCACGCGCAAGCGGATGAAGAGCGCCCTGCTCACCGTTGCTTGGAATGCTGACAGCTGGACCTTCGAGGCGCTTGAGGCACACTACAACACGCTGGTGCGCTACCTTTGCTGGCGGGACTGTGGTCGCGTGCTGGGCTATGGGTGCGGCACCACGGGCATGACCAAGCGTTCGAGCCATCTGCAAGAGGCCTACCAGCTTGGACGGTCACTGTAAGCCATTCGACGCAATGGCGGCCCGAAGTGAGCTGCCTTGGTTTTTGTCCATTTGTGGACGCCGGCACGCGTCTACAGATTGTGAAGCCCCGCCCTTCAGCGCATACTTTGGTTGGCGGGAAAGAGAACGCGACGAGAGGAACACATCATGAGCGTAGAGATTCGTAGGAGCGCGGCAGGTCAGGCCATGCCGAGAGAGACGGTGGCGCTTCCTGCCGAGGCGTTTGGCCCCTCTGACAAGACAACCGTCTATTGGCTCGGCAACGCAGGCTTTCTGCTGAACAGCCGTGGCACCGTGGTCATGTGCGATCCGCTGCTGGTGGGCTTTGACATGCCCACGCTGGTCGAGCCCCCCATCCTGCCGGCGGATGTGCCCGCCTTTGACGCGGTGCTCTACACCCACATCGACAACGACCACTTTGCGCGCATCTGCCTTGGTGAGCTGCGGGGCAAGTACGGCGAGCTGCACGCGACGCAGTACGTGGCGCAGGTCGCCCGCGAGGAGGAGGGCGTTGAGAACGCCATCGGTCATGACATTGGCGAGTCGTTCAAGGTGGGCTGCATAACCTTTACCCTCACGCCCACGTGGCACAACTGGCAGCAGTACGGCAAGCATGCCGCCGAGCGCACTTGGGAGCGCAAGGAGTACTGCGGCTACTGGATCGACACGCCCGACGGAACCATCTGGCTGCCGAGCGACTCGCGTCCGCTGCCCGAGTTCCTCGAGTGGCCGACCGCTCCCGACATGATGCTCTTTGACTTTGCCGACAACTTCTGGCACATCGGCTTCAAGGGTGCCGTGGAGCTGGCCAACCAGTACCCCGATTCCCAGCTGCTGCTCATCCACTGGGGCTGCGTGGACGCTCCGGACTTCACCCCCTTCAACGGGGACCCCGAGCGCCTCGAGGCGGAAGTGAAGAACCCCGAGCGCGTGCATGCGCTGGCGCTTGGCGAGGGACTCTCACTCTAAATAAACCTTAAGCCCAAGAGGACGTGCCCTCCCGCGTCGGTCATGACACAGGAGGGCACGTCTCTCTCTTGATTTGCCCTACGAGACGACGAAGTCGTAGGTGCCATATGCCTCGAAGCCGTTGATCTCGTCAACCTCTATGACACCTTCGACCTTGACGAGCTGCTCGATGTCTCTTACCTCGGTGATGTCCCACCACATGAACACGTCGACCGACTGTCCGGGCTCGAGGTTTTCGCTGAGCACGGGTGTGGTGCTCTTGCCGTCAACCGTGAAGGTGTCGATTGCGCGCGTCACGGTAAAGGGCTTGTCAGACTTGTTGCGGATGGTCAGGTAGTAGCCCGAGCAACCCAAGTTGTCCTCTCCGCGGCCCGTTATCTTGATGAGGACCAGCGCGTCATCGGCAACGGTGAGGTCCATCGGGTAGGTGCCCTGCTCGTTGGGCTCTTCCTTTGGTGCCTCTGTCGGCTCCTCTTCTGGTTCTGCGGGGACATCGGACTCCTCCTCAGGATTCGCCCCCTGGTAATCGCCGATGTCAAGCAGCTCCGCGAGGTCCGTGCCAATCTCCTGCGCGTGCTTCATTTCCTCAGCGCGACGCAGGTATTCCTGGTAGGCCTCGGGCGTGGAGGGGACAAAGACAAAGAAGTCGTCCTCGTCGCCAAGGACGAGCTTTCCCGCCTCGAGCCTCATGGGCTTTTCGACCTCGTCGGTATGGATGGTCGCATGGGTTTCGTCCTCGGCGAGCCATCCGCCCGTGAACACGTTTCCGTACAGGTTGAGCTCCGCCGTGGCATCCAGGTTGAGCGTCACGAAGGAGTCAAAGCCAAAGTCCCTGACCTTCTTGAGGTTGTCGCCGCTCAGCTCCTGGCCGTCGGTCGTGCGCGACTCGATCTGCCACGTGCCGATGAAGTCCATACCGTCGGGCATGGTGCCATCCCAAGAGTTCTCGACGTAGCGTGCGTAGGACGCAAAGCCGAGCCACGCGAGGCTCGCGACGAACAGCGCTATGACGATGGGGAGATAGCGCCTCACACGGGCCTCCTCTCGCACGGTGATCGTGGATGACAGAAACCACAGGATACTGTGCATGTGGGATAAGCTGGCCTGCTTGCACCATAAAAACAGGAACCTGCTACGAGCAACTGATACGTAGGGGTCCCACCCTTTCGTATCGTGATACGAAAGGGTGGGACCCCTACGTATCAGAGTCACTTGACAAAGACGAGCTGGTCTTCGTGGGACTGTCCGGCATCAAAGACATAGCCGCGTTCCGCGAAGCAGGGGAGGTCCTTCACGTCGGCTATGCCCTCTTCGGCACACCAACGGACAAAGGTGCCACGCGCGGCCTTTGCCTCGGTGGACCGCTGGACAAGGCGTCCCCTGTCCCTCTGGCAGAAGAGGCAGGTCACGACCTTCATGCCAAGCCCCGGCGCGTGAGGTGCCACCGCCTTGGCATATTCGACGGACGCGACGTTAACGACGGTGTCTGCCTCGGAGCGGAGCGTCTCGGCAAGCGTCGTGCCCCAGTACCCGTACAGGTCCCGCGAGCCATCAACAGCAAGGCGTGCCTGCATCTCCAGGCGATAGGGAACCACGCCGTCGCTGGGACGAAGCACTCCGTAAAACCCCGAGAGGATGCGCAGACGTGCATCGAGGTAGGCAAGCGCATGCTCGTCCATGACGTGTGGAGCCATGTGCTGATACTGGATGCCCTCGTAGGCAAGGGAGGCGGCCGTGAGGCCACGCGCAAGGTCCATGGTGCGGAAGCGCTCGTAATTGAGCGTCGCGAGCTTGTCGCTGCACTTCCAGAGCGCCTTTGTCTCTTCGTACGAAAGGTCCTGCACCGCCCGCATGAGCCTTCGCGTGCGCTCGATGAGCTGGGGTTTGGTCGTGGGGAAGGGAGGGCCTTCTACCACGTTCATCTTCTTGGCGGGAGAAACGATGATCGTGAATTCCATGGTCTGCTTTCTACAGGCCAAAGAGCTCTTCGAGCGTGGTCAGCACGCCCTGCTCTTCGTTGCTGGGACAGATGGCATTCGCAACTTCCTTGACCTCGTCTGCGGCGTTGGCCATGGCGTACGAGTGCCCTGCCCAGCGCAGCATCTCGATGTCGTTTCCGCCATCTCCAAAGGCAGCGCATGCGCTCGGGTCAACATTCCAGCGTCTGGCAAGGCGCTCGAGGCCACTTGCCTTATGGGCGCCAGGAATGATGAGGTCTATGGCGCCGTGGCCGCTTGTGGTGGGCACGAGCCCGGCCGTGAGGGTCGCGCGAATCTCGTCGTAGTAGGCCATGGTGCGGTCAAGCGGCACGGACAGGGCAAACTTGAGCACGGGGTCCGATACCGCGCGCAGCGAGTCGACCCACTCCATGCGGTGGTAATAGGTGCGCATGAACTCAAAGAAGTCCTCGCTCATGCGACCCCGCTCAACGTAGGCGCAGTTCAGGCAGCTCATGACGTTCTGCACGTCGGGGTGGTCCTCAATCCAGTCGAGCGTCCGCAGCACGACGTCGTGCTCCATCGCTCCCGCATAGACGACCTCGTCGTGGTCCTTTACGTAGGCACCGTTCTCCGCGACAAAGGAGAGCTCCTCGTCGTAGCCGGGAAAGTAGTCGCGAAGCTGCCAGTACTGGTTGCCGCTGGCAATGACAAACTGGGCCCCGCAGTGATGCATATGGTCAAGGATGCGCCTGAAGCGCGTCACGTCAAAGGAGTAGTCGCTCCTGATGAAGGTGCCGTCAACATCAACGGCCACCATTTTGATGTCGGTCATGGCTGGCTCCTCGGATACGAGCAAGGTCATGGAATATGAGGTGTGGACCTCATACTCCCACAAGAAAGTTGCTAAACTGCCTACAGCACCCATCAATTCAAAGGAGAACCATGTCTAACGCAGTAAAGATCGCCCTCATCACGGGCTACCTTGGAGCAGGCAAGACGACGTTGCTCAACCACATTCTGTCCAACGAGGAGGGCATCCGTGCCGCCGTCATCGTCAACGACATTGGCGAGGTCAATGTGGACGCGCGCCTCATCGAGAAGACGGGTGTCGTGACGCAGGTCGACGACACGCTCGTGCCCCTCACCAACGGCTGCATCTGCTGCACCCTTGCCGACGACCTTGCGCGCCAGCTGCGCGAGCTGTCCGAATCGGGCAAGTTCGACCACATCATCATCGAGGCAAGCGGCATCTGCGAGCCCGTGCCCATCGCGTTTACCATCGACAACTTCTGTAAGCAGATGAAGGCCGAAGGCATCGACGTCACGCTTGACAACATCATCGCGGTGGTTGACTGCGCGCGCATGTTTGACGAGTTCAACGGTGGCGAGGACCTGCTCAAGGACGACATTGACGAAGAGGATATCGAGGCTCTGCTGATCCAGCAGCTCGAGTTCTGCACCACGCTCGTCCTCAACAAGGTCGATACCGTCACGCCTGAGCAGGTGGCCGAGCTGCGTGCGCTCGTCCGTGGCCTGCAGAAGGACGCAAAGATCGTCGAGGCCACCCAGGGCAACGTCGACCTCTCCGAGCTGCTCAACACCGGCCGCTTCAGCTTTGACGAGGCCTACGGCTCCGCCGCCTGGATTGAGGCCATGGAGCATCCCGAGGAGCATGAGGACCCCGAGGTCCTGGAGTACGACATCACCACCTTTGTGTACCTGCGCCGCAAGCCGTTTAGCCTGGACAAGCTGGAGGGATATGTGCGCACCTGGCCCGAGACGATCATCCGTGCAAAGGGCCTTGCGTGGTTTAGCGACGACCCCAACATGGCCTACCTCTTTGAGCAGGCAGGCCATCAGGTGCATCTGCAAGAGAACGGCCTGTTTGTGGCGTCGGCTCCCGAGGAGGAGTTCAAGCGCATCGTGGCGGATAACCCCGAGATCATGGATGACTGGGACGACGTGTATGGTGACCGTATGACCAAGATTGTCTTCATCGGCCGTCACATGAATCGCGAGGCCATCGAGGCCGGCCTCGATGGCTGCCTTGTCGACTGGACGCCCGAGAAGGATGAGGAGTGGGAGTAGGCTCCACCTCGCATCACTGAGGATGAAAGGGGAGGCCCGTCTTATGAACTAGACCCCAATAGTTGGACGGTTAAATAGAGTTCTCAGGCGGCCCTGATTGGATGTCCCCGGTATTGGACCGGGGACATCCCCTTTAGGGCGACCTGGTAGCGTCGCGTATTCCAATAGGCG
>Ga0256405_10006098_pt1 | contig 19751 bp, 17 predicted proteins | sample RumenRJG_02DNA_FD_189096 | JGI IMG/M metagenome (GOLD analysis project Ga0256405, IMG submission 189096) | Bovine rumen microbial communities from Lethbridge, Alberta, Canada - RJG_02 | ecosystem: Host-associated > Mammals > Digestive system > Stomach > Rumen | place: Canada: Alberta... | reverse complement strand
CAGCACTCTTTCGATGTACATCTTGCTTTATTATAAGGTTTTTAAGCGTCACTGACAAACGCTTTCCCAAAGCTAAAATGGTTCGGAAATTTTTTCAAGGAAAAATTTTCACAGGTCAATAAAATCCGTTTCCCGCGGGTTTGTGTTCAATTTTTCAAACACTTTTTAAGTGAATGAAGTTTGCGTTTTAAAGGCAAATCGCTTGTTCTGGCTTTGTGCCGTCCATTCGCGTACTGTCGGAAACAATCGCCAATCAAATTGCCGCCGGCGAAGTCATCGAACGTCCCGCCAATGTTGTGAAGGAGCTGTTGGAAAACAGTCTGGATGCGGGCGCAAAACATATTTATATTCAGTTTTTCAACGGCGGTCTGCCGCTCATTCACGTCAGCGACGACGGTTGCGGCATGGACGAAGACGATGCGCAACTTTGCTTTAAACGGCATGCAACGGGAAAGTTGTCGCACATCGACGATTTACAAATGTTGACGTCGTTCGGATTTCGCGGCGAAGCGTTGCCGTCGATCGCGAGCGTTGCCGAGGTAACGCTTCGAACGCGCCGCGCCGAAAACGAACTGGGATGCGAAGTCAAAATTTCGACGACCGCATCGACGACCTGCACACCCTGCGCCTGCCCCGTCGGAACCGACATCACCGTTGAACGTCTCTTTTACAACGTCCCTGTGCGCCGCAAATTTCTCAAATCGGAAGCGACCGAAAGCGCGCACATTACCCACTGCGTTCGTCTGTATGCCCTGGCGTATCCGCAGGTGTACTTCGAACTCAAACAGGACGGTCGCTTGATGTTTGCATCGCCACAAAGTGCAACCCTGTCGGAACGCGTCAATGCGCTTTGGACGAAGCGCGATCCCCTTCAATGGTTACCGCTTCAAACATCGCAGGACGATTGGAACCTTTCGGGTGTCATTTCACCGCCGCGTTTCGGTCAGGCGACGGCACAAACGTTGTACTTTTTCCTCAATCAACGCCCGATTACGCATCCGAACCTCGTGCGCGCGCTTCGGGAAGCCTACCGCGGCTTTTTGCCCGAAAAACAGTATCCGTCGGCATTTCTCTTTTTGGAAATGCCCGGCACCGACGTCGACATCAACGTCCACCCGACCAAGCGCGAAGTACGTTTCAAGAGGGATGCCCAAGTGTGCGCGTTTGTCGCCGAAGCGGTACGCGAATGTCTGAAGAACGCTTGTCGGCAACCGTTCGGTGTTACGCATGACGCTCCGTTGCCCATAGAAAATATCTTTCCCGTTTCGGGAAATACTTCTTTTTGCGCCTGTAGAGACGAAAGTTTCGCCTCCGAATTAACTGCGAACTCTCAAAAGAGTACCGAAAATTCGGAAGATATGCAAAACGTTTCGTACGCATCCGACGCAGGTGCTTCGACATTAAACACCAATGTGCTTCGTTCGGATGAAACGGTTGAAAAAGGAAAAAACAATATAAATTTTGAGAACGGCACAACAGGCGGGTTTGAGCCGACAAAATCATCGGATAATTCTCAAAGCACCTCGGACGATAAAGAAGATATTGCACATACATTGCAGGATTTTTCGGACAAAGCAGGTTATGGAAGTCCCTGCCCCTCGGAGGCGTCGGAAGCCGAAAAAAACGGTGCGAATTTTTATTGGAATGTGACAGACACATCCCCTCTGCCGATCACTTCGGAGCATCATGCGGACATTTGGTCGTCACAAAATTCTTCCGTCGAAACGGGCTACAGATTAAATACGGACGGTTCTCAAAGGACGGAGGCGGTTGCCGATACGAACAAGCCTGTACATTCTGGGAATAACATACATAACTTCACGCCATCTCAATCGTTCTCCACCGAAACCGTTTCCGAAAGCACTTCAGGGAATACGAAAAGCACCGAAACGTCGCACGATGCCTTCGACATTCCCTTTTTCGCATTGTGGCAAAATCGGTGGGCATTTTTTAACAATACTTCTTCGTTGCTGGTACTCGATTGTAAAGGTGCACAACTGCGGCTGTGGTACGATCGTATTGCGTCGCTTCTCAAACAAGAACAAATCGGACCGTTGCAAACGTTATTGTTCCCGCACATTTTTTCTCTCGAAGACCGACGGGCGGCGTTCTTTTCGGAATCGCTCGATTGGTTGAAGTTCAGCAAAATCTGCATCGCACGCGCGCTGAACGATACGCAATTCCAACTGGAAGCCCTCCCGCAGTGGGTACCGTCGGAACAAGCCGACTTATTTATCGAACAAATCGCGGCAAGTTTGGAATACGGCGGTCAAATGATCGCGTTGCGGTATCGTTTTGAACCGCTGCTGGTGCGATTGGCACAACGGCACCGTTTCGAACCCGTCACAAACGAAAAGCAGGTACGCGCCCTCTGCCGTGAACTTCAAACATGCGAAAATTACGTCACCGATCCGCTCGGAAATCACATCTGGAACCAGATTTACGCGGATGATTTGATGGGGAAAATACGCGCGTACGGATGAAGAACAACGGTGTGAACAAGTTATGAACAAACGCAAACCATGGTCAACGGATATTTCTTGCGGGCGAACAACAATTTCGCATTCAAAATCCATCGAAGGTATTTCTTTTAAGGGAAAAACAATAGATCCCTTGAACGCCTCCCGTGCACAACCGCGGATGGCGACGGAAAGCTTCGAATAACGATTACGCCTTCCCGAAACTCTTCTTCACCCGTTCCGAAAGCGCCGCTTCGGGATTTTCCACAAAGGCTTTATCCAATACGAACGGCTCATTGATCCCCTGATGTTGAACAATCATTTTCAAACCGTAGGCGAGATCCTTGAAGAGCGTTTTGCAAAGTTTCGCAATCGGCTTGTCTTCAACGATACTGCGCCTGATCAATTCGGAAATTCCGTCTTCCGAAAATTGAATACGGATGTTGTTTTCTTTAAAAAAGTTTTCTTCGAAGGCGTGAATGTCCGCCAAACGCCGTTCGTTGGTCAGCGATTGATGCTCCAGTAATAATTTTTGCAATGCCCGATCGGGATCGGCAACCGTGTCGGTACTGACTTCGAACGAACCAATCCCCGAGGACGGCAGCTCGAATTTAAAATTGCGCAAAATACGTTCAAAAATCGTCATCAATCCGCGGGCACCCGTTTTTTCCGCTTCGGCACGGGCGGCGATTTCGTCAATCGCTTCGCGCGTAACGGTCATGTCAATCCCGTAGCCGTTAAAATCCGCCTTCGCCTGTTGCAGAATGGAACATTCGGCGTCGGTCAAAATGCGCGCCAAATCTTCCTTTACCAGCGGGTCGCAGGCGACGCGCACGGGAATGCGCCCGATGAATTCCGGTTCGAAGCCGAATTGAATAAAATCCTGCGTTTGAACGTGACGCAGATACGTCGTTGCATCGTTCTTATCGTCCGCCGAAGCGGCACCGAATCCGATCAATCCGCGATCCAGCCGACGTTTGACAATATCCGACAATTTATCAAAGGCACCGCTGAAAATAAACAGAATATGCCGCGTGTTGATGGTGTTTTTTTGCGTTTTCCCTCTCTGCATCGACATAATCGCACGCATCTGCCCGATCATGTCGTGCGGTGTCACCAGATTGACGTCGGTTTCCTCCATCAGCTTTAGAAGATTGACCTGCACGCCGCGCCCCGAAACATCTTTGCCACCGGACGCCGTCGAAGCGATTTTGTCGATTTCGTCCACGTAAATGATGCCGTACTGCGCCAGATTGACATTGCCGTTGGCGGCTTTCACCAAATCGCGCACCAAATCTTCCGCATCGCCGCCGACATAACCGGTTTCGGAAAATTTCGTTGCATCCGCCTTCACGAACGGCACCCCGATGCGTCGCGCGATGTTGCGAATAAGATACGTTTTCCCGACACCGGTAGGCCCCAACACCAACACGTTTTGCTTTAAATACAACTGTTCGCGCTTCTCGGGGTGACGCACGCACTCGCGGACATGGTTGTAATGGTCGCAAATCGCCACCGAAAGCACTTTCTTCGCCTCCGATTGCTTTACAACGTAACGTTCCAGATAATCGCGCAGGTCTTTGGGCTTTAGATTAAAATTCTCGACCTGTTTGATAAACGCTTCCTCGTCGGCATCGGGTGCATCGCCGTTCGGCTGTCCCGCTTCCGCGGCTTTGTCTTGAAAATTGAGATTGGAAAAACGAATCGGCAGGCGTTCAAACACCGACTCCAATCGCTCGCGAACGTCTTCCAAATTGTCACGGTTTTTTTCCATGCTCTTTTTTATAATAACGATAACGACCGTCGCGCCGCAATGCTTTTATCGGGGAACCGACCGCCGCACGCTTGACCTTCCGTTGCGAACATTCGACAATAACGTCGTCGCGTTTCGGAAACAATTGTTTCATGGAGGAATATCTTTTCGTGGATGCGCATGCGTTTCAACTGCAAACGGCGCGTTTGAAACATCGCGACGGGCATTGGTACGTCACCGAAACGCACTGTTATACACAAGCCGTTCCCGAAAAACAATGGACGAAGACCTTTAAAAAATCATGGGCTTCCATCACCAAAAATGCTCCGAAGGAAATTATTTTCATCCTTCCCGATGCCTTTGTCGGAACGCTCTCCGTCCCCATTAACGGCGACACCAATTTTTCCGTCGAACAACGCCTGCATCGGGCTCTGGAGAAAAAGTTTCGCTTTCAATTTCAAAAGTACGTCTGCCGTTTCGCGCCGCTCGAAGAACAGCGTTACCATGCGGAATTTATCGCCAAAAAACGCCTTCAAACCCTGCGAACTCTCACCGAAGGCACCTCCAATGTTCATTATATTTCCTCCGTCGCCGCCTGTTGGAGTTACTTCAATACTTTAACGACCGACCGCTGGCCGCACATCGCCCTCTTCCTCGAACCGCCGCTGCGGCGTCTGTTCGGTTACACGGAGCAGGCGGTTCGATACGCCGATTTTTACGCTTCCGAACGGGAAAAAACGTCGAAAGGTTTCAGTGATTGGTCGGTATTTTCGACGGAAGCACTCGGTATCGAAACTCACGGCAAATGCCTCACGGTCATCGGTAACCTCGAACCCGAAGCGGAAAACACCATACGCGAAGAACTGCACGCGGAGGTGATTTTGAAAGTTGCTGAATTATCGGGCGACGTTTCGTCTTTGTCCGCCGTCTCGCAAACCGTTTGCGTCGGCGCGCTGTTGTTGCTCGAAACTCCGAAACATCCGCTTAAAGTTTTCGATTTTTCAACCGTTAAAATCCGATTTCTCTCAAAACGAACAAAGTGTATTTTCCGCCTGTTAACGGCAGTGAATATACTGATTGCGTGCATGCTATCCGTCACGCTTTACCAAAAAAATCAATCGATGCGCGAAAAGGAAATACAATACAAACTTCTGTCGGAACAACGGTCACGCTGCGAACAGTTAAATACCGATGCGAAACGTTTGGAGGAAGAAAATCACTCCCGTTGTTTGTTTCCGAAAACGTTTTTGCACCTTTTGGATCGCTTCGAACAAACCGACGTCGACGGTTGCATCGACGAACTGTCGACCGAAGTATCTGAAAACGGTGCGTTTGTAATCGTAAAAGGACGCACCGAAACGTCGCGTGAAACTTTTAATGAGGTACTAAAACGGATTTTTTCGGAAGAAATTAAAACTCACAACATCCCGATTGATTGGCGCACGGGCGACGATCGTCGGAACGCGTTTGTTTTAAAAATTCCCGTTACCGTTCCGAAAAAAGAAAAAAAATGACGAAGCAAATTCACATGTTACTCGCCCTGTGCATGCTGAACGCCACTTTAACATACGGTTGGTTTCGCTTAAAAGCACGCGAACATACCTTGCAACAGGAACTGAGCACCTTCCCAGTCGTCCGGAACAATCTCGTAAAAGCCGAAAAACAGCTTCAAGTTCATATTTTTCCATGGAAAGAGCACACGAATTTCGCCGATACCCGGGCGCGGTTTGAAGCGTTTTTTAAAAATGCCCTTCAAAAAAACCTCGTTTGGTCACCCGATGCAAAACCTTCCCCGCTTCGGAACGGCGTTGTTTGCCGTACGGGAAACGTAACCGCGTTTTTCTTTTACCCGCAGGTTCGACCGTTTTTGAAAGCACTTTCGGAGCACAACCTGCCTGTGTTAATTCGGTCGCTGTACATTAAACGGAACGGCTTAAACAATGCGGGATTACAGGTCGATGCGACCTTTGAAGCACTTGCCATTAATGAAACAACGTCGGTTGTCGCAACGCCTCCGCCGTCGCCTCCGAAGCACTCTCTTGAAGCAACTGCGACAGCGTTTTCCCGCGCCCTGCTGCCGAACGAATAAAGTTCAAAAACAGCAGTGCACACGCCAGCGCATCATAAAGCGCGGCATGGTAATGCCGACGATCGGGCGGGCAAAAGCGCTCGCTGAGATTATTTAAAACCTCCGTCAAACCGCAACCGTCGATAAGCGTTTGCAGACTAACGGACGGCAACGCCTGCGAACAATACCTATAAGATGCATCGTTGGACAAAGAAGGTTGCGATATGTTATCTTCGTTACCTGACACATCTTTCGCATCGATATCATCGATATCGACAGTTTTTTTCTGTGAAAATAAAGAAATTTTTCCTCGGAGCACTTTCTTAAAATACTTCTTATACAATACGCACGTATCCAGCCAAGGTCCCCAGGATGCTTGTGCTCCCGAAGCAACACCATACGCTTTCAGCACCACGGGGCAGTAGGAATTCAATAAAGCATTCTCAAAAGCGGCATTGTGGGCACAAAAGAAGCCCTTCCTACGCAATTCGACAAAACGCGGCACGACGTTGATAAAATCTTCACACCTCGCAACACGTTCCTCGGAAATGTGATGTTGCGCAAATTCGGCATCCGAAATACGCCCGCGGTTTTTGCAAAAAGCACCCTCTGCGGAAAAAATACCCTCAATGGAATCAATCCCGACCAGCCCGTATTCCAAAATCCCCGTCGCAAGGCTTCCTTCGAAATCCACAACATAGACCGTGAACCGCTCCACGGCTTTTATTTTCGGCGACCGCTTAAAGATGACAAGGGTTTTTAGGGTACAGGATTTGTTGGAAAAGATATTTTATGGAAATTAAAGATATTGAAACATAAACACACAGCGCCGCCCTTTTGGGCGGCGCGAGAATTTGGATGTTAGATGTTACGGATCCTCAGTTCTCACCAAACGGGTCTTTGTCTTCCTTCATTATTATTTCGTTCTTTTCGATTTTCTTTGAAACTTTTTCCTTTTTTAAGTGTTTCTTTTCCTTGCGTTTCTCTTCTTTCTTTTCTTTGATTTCAGGCTCTTCTTTTTCTTCCTCAATTTTTATTTTGTCTTCATCAATCATATTGAGCTTTTTCCCGAAATTAAGAATCGTTTTAATCCAATCTTTCGGATCTTTTTCGCGCAAAGCCTCCAGGATCTCACGTTCGTTCTTATTCGCATTAAATTTCATCAATTCCAACATCCTTTGCTTGTGCTTCTTGTTTTCAATCTCTCTTTTCGTGAAAAAATTGTACGCTTTCGGCGATTTACCGTTCCGGCACTCGATCCAGACCTTAGTTCCCCAATCATCGCTCGCTTTTTTCTTCACATCAAAAAGGCCCTGACCATAAAAAGAATCCCGGAAAAAAGATATCATCCCGTGCGGCTCAATAAATAACTCCCCCCCCGTAACTAATTACGCCATCCGTATCATTATGTATTTTTAAAAGGACTATCCCTTCTATTTTCAGATCATGCGATACATATACCTTCCCATCTTTTATCAAATCCGATGAGAAAGCATCTCGAACCTCAAAATAATCCGAATGTTCTTCTTGAAACTCTTTTCGCCCTATAAATCGACCTCCTCCAGCAATGCCAATAATGTGACCTCCTTCGATTACTACTGCATGCTCACATTCTCTAAAGGATTTCCTCATTTCTTTATCCGTCATTAGCAGAGAGTCATTTACAAAGACATACCTATCGCAACCTTCTGAAAAAAATCTGTTGTTACTGCTTATAAAAAACAAAGGAAGTTTATCGGAAGAACAAAGATAGTTGGTCATAAAAAAAAAACTTGCATCACTTCGCAGGAGAGTCGGTATATCGGACAAAACACTCACCGCGATATAATCCTCATAAACTTTCATTGCCAACAGTGCCTCCTCCTGCTTTTCGCCAGGATTTGGGTTGAAAATCAGATCGCAACGCAACGCCTCTGTAAACGGATCGCCTGACTCAAAAGGAAATTGTCTTACCAAAAACGAAAGCACATGAACCGATCCCCGCACGAGCTTCTTATTGTCATAATACAAAGCCGCATTTTGCTTCGTCACCACATCGCAAAACCGAAAGATCGATTTTGCATCGTGTTTGGAAATGCGAACCGGAACGGCGTCATTGTTTTTTAGGCCAATTGATTTCAATGACTTCCGGTCGAAGGAAACATTTTTCCTCGGAAAAGCATTTAACCCCGATGGAAAAATGCCGAACCTTGTCCGTCTCCTTCTTCTTTACTTCGATCTTGTATTCGGTGCCACCGTGTACCTGCGCCGTTCCGAACGGAACCGCTGCCAGCCCCATTATTTTTATGTAGTTTTTAATATGATTTTTCATAAGTTCACAAATTTTCACCGCCGTTTTTTTCGGCCGATAAAATCGGCATGAGGTTTTTAGAAATGGTGTCAATACTTTTTTGTGGTTTTTTTGTGGTTTTTGAGGAGAGGGAGAGAAAAGACATGATGTGCTCGGAGTTATGGGACGAGATGGATGAGGGTAAATTAGGGGCGATGCACCGAGACCCCTTGCAAAAAACGCTTCCCGTACCGAACGAATTCGCATTGACAACATCCATTCTTCTTCTTCCACTAAGAATATCCGATGCGCCTTTAGCTCAGTGGATAGAGCGCCTGACTACGGATCAGGAGGTCGTGGGTTCAAATCCCTCAAGGCGTGCCATGGAAGCAACCCGGATGATGGGCTACGGTTTGTATCGTAACTGTTGATACGCTGAGTGTGTTTTTTGTATAAGGACAAAGGCGGTATGTTTTCGGGTATAAAAACAGGATCCAAGGGCGAAGCAGCGGGAGGGTCGAGGTTGGCAGTTTTGTCGGATACACACGAGATTGACTGTTGCGGGTTGGTACCGAACGTTTCCCGATGAGTCCTGCGGATGTTTATACTTTTAAGAATGCACCTTTAGCTCAATCGGACAGAGCATCTGTCTTCGGAACAGAGTGTTATGGGTTCGAGTCCCTTAAGGTGCGCCACGATTAAAAATGCGACAAACGGTATTTTAAAAAAGCTCCGAGGGTTCCGTTTCCGTTGTTTTTTGGCAAAAAATTCCTTTATTTTCCAAAAAACAACGCGATTTACCGTAAGATTTTTTCAACATTTCCCGTAAATTTTCACTTTTGGATTGAAACGTCGCCTGAACGCCCCCACCGTGAAAGTACCATGGAGTCTTGCAACTTACTTGTTCTGCAGAGCGGTGTTTCGGGTGCCGTCGGCAATTCCGCTTTGTACGGAGTTCTTTCCGAGGCACTCAATCATGAAGCGATTGAGGAAGTCTACGGTGTCTGCAACGGATTTGAGGGCATTTTATCGCAAAACTTCATCGATTTGGCGGCGCTTTCACAGAAGAAGGCGCAGTTGCTCCTTTCGACTGCCGGCAACGCGCTCGGACACGAAGCGTACGATTTTCAGCCGACCGACGAAACTTTTAAGGAAATCATCGGTATTCTGTCGCAACACAACATAAAGTTGCTTGCGGTCATCGGCGATGCGAAGTCAATCGAATACACGCAGCGGCTGTTGCGGGCGGCGAAAGCGGAAGGATACGAACTTCGCGGCGCGGTTATTCCGCAATCCAACGACAACGAACTTCCGATGACGGATCACGGGTTGGGCTACGGCAGCAGTGTCAAATGTCTGAATGCGCTGTTGACATCCTTTGAACGTATATTGCGGAACGAGGCGATTCCCGTCGGTGTTTGCGAAGTCGAAAACGCCGGCAGTTGGATCGTCGCCGGAGCCGCTCTGCTATCCGCAACAACCGAAAAGAGCGTCGATGCCAACGACCTTCCGTACATTGTTTGTCTGCCGGAGCAACCGTTCAATGCCGAGCGTTTTTTGACCATTCTTCGCAACAAATTACAACGTCGTGAATCGATCTTGGTCGTCACGCATTCGCAACTCATCAACGAAGAAGGCAATCCGCTGGATATCAGTGGGCTTAATTCCGTCGGTGCCTGGTTGGAACAGCTCATTCAATCCGAACTGAGCATCCCGACGTGCCTTGCCTTGTACAATCTGCGCCTGCAACCGATATCGCACTTCCTCTCTAAACAGGATCAGACGGAAGCCGTCGCCTGCGGTTGCGCGGCAGTTCAAGCCCTTGTAAAAGGCGAAAGCGAAAAAGCAATCATTTTGGTTCGCAACGACAACAAAGCCGTTTCCTGCGAGCCGACGCTTATCCCGTTAAAAGAAATTACCGGCATCAAATTCTTCCCGAGCGATTGGATTTCCGCCGACACCATGACGCTTCAGTATTCCATGCTGAAATATACCCTGCCGCTCATTCAGGGCGAAGTAGCGAATACTTTCGAAAAAGGACTTCCGCAGCTGTTTCGGTGGTAAAGTTTTCTGTTTTCGAAACGAAATTTTAGCAAATTTCGGCAAACAGCTGGGAAAACTGGGGGAGGGCTGCTATCTCCAGAATGCATCTGCGGTGGTTGTGTAGGTTCGAGTTTGGTTAGAAAAATACTCCGAATTTATCGACGTGCTTTCGAATGTCTCGAAGATATGTCGTCAAATCCAACGTTTAAAGTTTCTATTCGGATAGCTGTCGGTTTTTGATCCGACCGTAAAAGTTTTAAAATAAAGCAAGGCTTTCCGCGCCTGCTTTTTATTATCCTGAATTTCCTTTTCCACCCTGTAAAAAATTTTTTTTTACTATTTTTTTATTTTTTGGCATGTCTACTCCGCTTTTTTTAAAAAATCTCTTCAACTTTCCTCAAAAAAACTACTTGACAAAAAAAAAAAAAATGGTTCTTATCGTGGTACTATGAATATACATCATATTACCAAATCACTGTTCGTCGGTGCGGCGATTGCCGGCATCGGAATGTCATCGGGGAGGGCGGAGATAACCTTCGATACAGGGTTCCGTAAAAACGTAAAAAACATCATTAGAGATGTAATGGCGGGTAGATATAGGGCATTAAATGCTCTTTACCCGAATACGGTATCCGACACACAACTGCAAGAAGATGTCGATAGGATATACAATTCCCTGTTCGATCGCAACACCGGGTTTGCGCATTATTTCACTGATGCTTTCTACAATGAACATCATACTAATACTGATATCTGGAAGCTATATGCGTATCCAGAAAAAACCTTAAAACATTGGCTTGGACGAAATGTATTGAATGAGGGATCCATGGATCTGCCTGACGATGTAGTGTTTCAAGGCAGGACAACTTTACACATAAGAGCAGCAGTGGATTCGCTTATCAAAGGACTGAAACGGAAAGGTACGCGCATAACTGATATGGAGAGTGCTCTCAGACTGCAAAATGAGTGGGATACTCTCTATAGTGCGAGTTTTATCACCCAACATTATTGTTATAGCGGGGAAAGTTTTTACAGCGGGAGAAGTTTTTACGAGCCCCAGATGGCAATTGAGGCTGAGGAATTATCTCGCAGAATTGCAGAATTGTGGTATCCTTACGTTCTGGAGCGTTTTGATGATGATAATAGAAGGGCATCGTGCGAGGTAGCACCGATGCGTGATGTTTACAGGGGTAGCTCCAGATTATCTCGAGCATTTCTCAAAACGTTACTTAATAATTATTCAAGGTATCTTACTATCAAAAGGGCTTTGGAAAACAATAGCTTCTCATCCGACATTTACGAGATGTATATTAGATTTAAAGAATCTAGCGAAGCTTTAAGACGAATGGGAGTGATCGAGAAGCTTTCCTCAAGAACAGGAAAGAGCGGTACCGGTATTTTAAGTTATCTTGGTATTGATTATAGCGATCTTAGTATGATCGGTGAGTGTGATGAGGAGAAACATTGGGAACGTATGATGAAAAAACTAGGAGAACTGGAGAAACTCTATAACTTGGTCGATGGGCATCCAGAAGCAAGAAGATTGTCTCGTCGGAGCAGAAAATTGATGCACATTTGGGCAGATGCAGATAATCGCTGAATAGATCGCTTTTTCAAAGCAGTTCTTAGATTCCGCTAACTAAAGTAGGAAACGTCCATTGCTTTTCGGTTGATAAGGAAGGTTAGAAAAAATCTTCAACGAAATCAATCGAAAGCAATGGAACTAAATCGTGGGCTATTAACCCTACAAGTCGCTTTTCACGGCTCTCCTGTTTTCCGATAATCGCATATTGCATCGAAGTTACGCCCCTGGCATTTTTCAAGTCAGACACAATAGCTTTGATTTTACCAAACAAATTGCAACACTTTCGTACAACGACCATTCTTCTTCTTGAAAAACCGCAAAAACACGCGGTTTCCCGGTTTTTTACCGAAGAACCTTATCGCTGAATTATCAAAAAAACTACTTGACAAAAAAAATTCTCATCATAGTGTTATGAATGTGCATCATATTACCAAATCACTGTTCGTCGGTGCGGCGATTGCCGGCATCGGGATGTCATCGGGGAGGGCGGAAATCGTTATCGGCGATGACGTTCGTCAGCAACTACAGGATGTGACCCGCAAAATGCTCCAAAGCCACCGACTTGAAGTCAATACGTTTCATGAGGAACACAAAACGCACGGATCCTTCAATTATTCCGATGAGATGATTTCCTTCAATTATTCCGATGAGATGATTGAGAAAGACGTAAAAAGTATTTGCGATGCGCTCTACGAGCACAATTCCGGAATATCCGTATCCAGTAAAGTGTTTCTTATATACACCAATGAACGCAAAAGTTATATCCAATTACTGAATGAAGCTTTAATTCCGGATTCCGATGGAACAATTGAATGGTTCTTTCGAGAGGATGCGCTCGAGGTGTTTTTAAAGTACCACATGTTCGATGTTCACCCAGGTTCAGGTAAAAATTTCGCCAAAAAATGGGAGGTGTTTTATTTCGGAGCAGGCGGTCTGAACAAATATCATCCAGAACAAGAAGGGTACGACAAACATATTGCGATGCCGTTTTACTGTCGGAGTTTCATAAGAAATTTTATTTCTGATCACAAAAATACCGCATACCGTGCAGATGATAAACCACGCTTCGAAAAATGGTCGCATTTTTGCAGAGAACATAAGGGATGGAAGTATTTCATGGAAGATATGGTATACGAGTTTAATCCTTATATAACCGATAGTGGCGTTAATAAGCATCTTGCAAAAGTAATCTTCTCGAAAGAATATGTAGCCAAGATAAAAGAGATTCTTTACAGAGAGATTTTTCTGAAATTAGAGAACGACAGAAATCTGTGGATGCGCTTTCTTAAAGGAATGTGTAAAACAGACAGCGAGAAAGAAATTTGTCGTTTCGTTGCCGCTTGCTTTCACCAATATAAAAAAATAAAGGAGGCAATAGATACAAACAGTCCAGCCCCCTACATCGAAAGTCTGTGTAAGCGCTTTCTGGATGTGGAATGCAGATTAAGAAGTAAGCTTGACAATAAAAGAGCTCCGCTCTCTCAGTGTAGCGCTACCAAATTTTCAGAGTTTACCGGCAATCCTGTTTTCGTTCTTATGCAAGATTTTTTGTCATCCATGAAGGCTGATATAGGCGACGTGCTGGAACTAAAGAAATTTAACAACCCTATTTATTGGGCTCCCGCTCCCATCAGTGATGAAGAAGGTGCCGATATCCTGAAAGAATTGGAAGAACAGGAAGATAACCATCCCGCATTCGTAGTGTATGAAGATGCTCCAAATGCGTTTCTTGAACAAATCGACTGAAAAACAACGGGAATAAAAAACATTCAATAAATTAATCCAGAGCCGCCGAGAGGCGGCTCGGGGTGCTTTCAACAGTTCTTCACTTTCTTAACTTTCGAAACAGTCGCTTTTTTAAGAAACCCGTTTTCCTCGAATTGTTACAGCTGCTCTTTTGCTTCTCTCTTCGGAAACAAAATCTCACCCTTGTGCACCGTCGCCTGCGACTTTAAAATACCCCATTGGTTAAGCTTATCATACACCACATCTTCTTCCGTTGCACCAATTTGATCCCAAACTTTCGGCATCATCGTCGGCATAAAGGGCACCAATAAGCCCGAAGTGATACGCAACGTTTCCAGCAAATTACACAAAACCGTTGCCAGGCGCGCCCTTCGTGTCGGATCTTTTGCCAATACCCACGGAGCTGTTTCATCGATGTATTTATCAGACAAAGAAATAACTTCAATAATCGCCGCAAGTGCTTCGTTTAATCGGAAGGCGTCCACTGCCACATCGGTTTTGTCGCGCAACGCAAGTGCGGATTTTATCAAGGGTTCATCGATTGGTTCTGTTTTTCTTTCCGCGGACAACGTTCCGCCAAAGTACTTTTCGACCATCGCCACGGTACGCGCAACCAAATTCCCGATACCGTTCGCCAAATCGGCATTGACGCGTTTTGCTAAAATATCTTCCGAAAACGCGCTGTCGTTCTCCAAAATCATTTCGCGCAAAAGAAAATAACGAACCGCATCCGTTCCGTAGCGTTCCGTCAAAACGTACGGATCGATAACGTTCCCGCGCGATTTGCTCATTTTCTCGCCGCCGACCGTAATCCAACCGTGCACCGCCAAACGTTTCGGCAGCGGCAACCCGAGCGCCGTCAACACCGCCGGCCACAGAATGGCATGAAAGCGCATAATATCCTTTGCCACAAAATGAACATCCGCCGGCCAAAAATGTTGAAAATCCTCAAAAGCTCCGTTTTCGTACCCCAACGCACTGATGTAATTCAGCAGCGCATCGAACCACACATACACCGTATGTTTTGGCTCGAACGGCACCGGGACGCCCCAGGTAACGCCCGTGCGCGACACACAAACATCCTCCAATCCCGGCTTGATGAAATTACCGATCAATTCCTTCGCGCGACTGTTCGGTTGCAAAAACGTACCGCCTTCCAAGAGTTTGCCGATCGTATCTGTGAAAGCTGAAAGCTTAAAAAAATACGCCTCTTCCCGCGCATCCGTCACCTCGCGACCGCAATCGGGACATTTGCCATCGACTAACTGCTTCGGCGTCCAAAAACTTTCGCAGGGCGTGCAATACTTTCCGACATATTGCCCTTTGTAAATGTAACCGCGATCGTACAGTTTTTGGAACACCACCTGCACCGTACGGACATGATAATCATCGGTGGTACGAACAAAGCGATCGTAACGGACATTCAACACGTTCCACAGATTACGGAAACACTCCGTCATCCCGTCCACATACGCCTGCGGTTCCATACCCGCTGTCCGCGCTTTTTGCTCGATCTTCAAGCCGTGCTCGTCGGTACCCGTCAAAAACAGCACGTCATACCCCTGCATCCGCCGATAACGCGCAATCGCATCGCAGGCAACGGTCGTATAACAGTGTCCGATGTGCGGATTGCCGGACGGATAATAAATCGGAGTGGTAATGAAGAACGGTTTTTTTGCCATGAGGTGATTTCAGGGTGACAGAAAATGACGGTTGAAACAAACAAAATCGAGGGGAATTCCTATTTTTTAGCATTTCATCAAATAGGCTTTGATTGTTTTTTTATTGTCATTTTTTGTATTAAACTTTTTTTTAAATTTTAGGTAAGAACATAACTATTGTATGAAAAAAATTCAAAAAACACTGCTTCTTTGCACAGTAATTTCTGCCTGCAGCGGGCTAATGAAAGCAAGTTCACTGTATGATGAAGTGTGGCATTGTGTTGCTCAACGCGTAATTATGAACGGAAAACACATAGAGGAATACAAAATGTATTCCGGGATGTATCGGTATTACATATCAAACTTTGTAAATCTTCACACGGCTCCGTTTAAGAATTACAAGTCTAAAGAGCTGATGCCGAAATTGAGGAAACACCTGGAAGAGGTTGCGGGGCGGTGGGGGAGGTCGCTTGAGGACATCAATCAAAATGGCTACAGGCAGTGGGATGATAGTTCGCAATGTCCGCTCGGGAGCCGTAGTTTCGGTGAGCTTATGTTGGGAATTGCCGAAGAATTTCTTTTAGAAAAATTATTGTTTCTACGAGATTACAATAAAGCAACTGATCTAGCTCTTGAATATCCGTGCGAAAGGCTGTGCGCTCCGTTTATTGTGCATTTTTATCGCCTGCGGAACAGGTTTTATGACATAACCTTTGATGAGCGCATCAAACGTACGGAACAATTAAAAAAAGCATTCACCAAACGTATGGGAAAATTCGAAGCGGTGAACTCGGCTTTGTTGCACTTCAAACAGAAAAGTTATCTCAGCGCAACAGGAAAAGCCGCTTATGAAATTTCCAAAGCTTTTTTCAATGAAGCAAGTGTCTCCAATCGACTTGGGGAGATTATGTCTGAAATAAAACACTTTGTCAAATATTTATTGAGTGATTCCATTTTTTCTGACTGTAACTATTGGGGACAGCCTCACATCGGTGAGGAAGAAGGACGGAAGATCCTTGAGGAGATTGAATAAAGGAACACAATCGCTTGTTTTTGGGGATCCGTCTGTTCCGTTTCCTTCGTAGACTTTAATGTTTTAACGGAACCGTTTCCGCGAAGTTTTCAAACAACCGCTGATGCCAATGTCTGCAAGTAAGACAACACGCACGCCAAACCAATGACAAACCTACCTCCCATACGACCGTTCCGTCACATCCAAATAAGACATAATCAATTCGCTCAAACCCTGGCAATCCCGCGAAAACGAAGCAATACCCGCGTTTAATTTTTCCGTCGCCATGGCGCTTTCGGACAACTGCTCCCGAAATTCCGCTTCCGTAATCGGTGGCGATTTTTTAACGGCTTTCGGCATCTTCAAACGCACTTCGACAGGTTCGTTCATGTGCGCCAATTGTTCCAGGTATTTCGGTGCAATCGTCAGGCGATCGCAACCCGCCAACGCCAAAATTTCGTTCACGTTGCGAAAACTGGCACCCATAATTTCCGTTTTATAGCCTTGCGATTTTAACAGTTCAAAAATGCGCCGAACCGACCGCACGCCGGGATCTTCATCGCCTTCGTTCCACAAGCCGTGCGTTACGTAATAATCGAAAATGCGCCCTACGAACGGCGAAATCAATGTTACGTTCGCCTGTGCGCACGCCAACGCCTGCACTTCGTGAAAAATCAGCGTTCCGTTACAGCCAACACCCTTCTTCTCCAACGCCTTCATCGCCTGAATACCTTCCCACGTAGCGGCAACTTTAATGAGAATCCGCTTCGTATCGACCGACGCTTTTTGGCACAACTTTATTAAATCCAGTGCTTCGCTTATCGTCGCTTTCTCATCCGACGCAAGGCGCGCATCCGCCTCAATGGAAACACGCCCAGGAACCACGTTTAAAATCTGCTTTGCCACCGTCACCAGGCACGCCCGGCAAACATCATCCAACGTCGGACCTTTTTTGGAATTTTTACAATCCGCACGCGCCAATTCGTACGCTTCATCCAACGTCGTTTCGCATTCCGACGATTGGAATAAATTCAAAATCAGCGTCGGATTGGTGGTCGCTTCCTCCGGCTTCCAACGGCGCATTTCCTCCGCATCGCCCGTATCCGCCGTGATACGCGTGCAACGTTTCAATGCTTCCAAAGTGTTCATGGGATATTATTTAACGGTTTCGACTATCACTTTTATTATACACTACGCCTTTTGCGACACAACAGAACAAAAAGATAACATAAATGCTTCCAGTGCCGCAACGGCTCCGAAATTTACCTCCGTCCGTCGATAACATTGCTCCAAAGCCGACACCCAACGCGGATAAAATTCCGCCGTCGACGGAAACGTTTGCGGATTCCGCACCATCGCACTCAACATCCGCTCAACGGCTCGAAAAATTCCTTGCAGACATTGTTTTTCAAGACCCGCTTTTTGTGCCGCTTGCTCTTCTTCGGAGAACGATTCGTCGGAAGCGAGGGATAAATTCTCGATTTTTTTCGAAAGATACGCCTGCAAACGATACAACAAACCGTACATTTGCATCGGAGAAACATCGCTTTTGTGCATACAAACGGTCAAAATTTGTTGCTTAAAATCCAACAACCACGCTTCCAATACTTCATCGCGCTCTTCCGACGCCGCCTCGTTCACTTGCACAAACCAACAACGACTGCGTAAGGTAGGAAGCAAATCGTACGGACGCACAGTCACCAAAAAAATCGACGTATCCGCCGTGGGTTCTTCGAGCGTTTTCAGCAACGCATTCGCGGCGGCTCCGTTCAACCGATCGGCTTCGTAAATCACAAACACCTTGCGACCATCCCGATGTGCCGTCACATAGACATTGCGATTAAACTCCCGCAACGCATCCACCGAAATCTGCCGCATTTTGCCGGTCGGCCAAACGGCATGAAAATCCGGACACTTCGCAACTTCCGCTTCCGAAACAGCCAGTAACCGAGCACTCCACTGCCCGACAAAGGTGCAAAGCGTCTTAAAATCCGATCCACACACCAAAACGCTTTGCGGGATTTTTGAAAAATAAGCTTCTTTATTCATCCGTTTATAAGAATGCCCTGCACTTTTTCCCAAATAAAATCCGCAATTACCTCCTTATCGCGACACGCATCGACAACCGTAATCCGCTCGGGATGCACCTCTGCCAAACGCAAATACCCCTCCCGCACCCGTTTGTAAAAACTCAGCTCTTCGCCTTCCATTCGATCCAAATCGTTAAACGTACGTTGCAATACCCGTTGCCGGCTGACCTTCGGCGGTACATCTAGCAAAAACGTCATATTCGGACATACATCGCCCGTCGCAAATGTATTCATCACGTCGATCGCTTCCAACGACAAATGTCGCCCGGCACCCTGATACGCCGTCGTGGAATCCATAAAACGATCGCACAAAACAACTTTCCCTTCATTCAATGCCGGACGAATGATCTCGTGCACCAATTGCGCACGCGCCGCTTCAAACAGCAATAATTCGGCTTCCGAGCATAACGAAGCATGTTTTTTTTGCAATAAAATCGAACGCATAACCTCGCCGACATCCGTACCGCCCGGCTCCCGCAACGTCAAAAATGCCCGCTTCGTCTGTTTCAACCGTTCCGCCAACAACCGCAACTGCATCGTCTTTCCGCCGCCGTCACAACCCTCAAAGGTGATCAAAATGCCTCGATGCGGATGTGTCATGGGATGTTATCCGTTCAAAAACGACCTCTTGCTCTAATTATCCCGAATGTAATGCAACCAAGCTAAACCGTCAAGGAACCGATGGGGAAAAACAATATGTATCATATACAACTCAACACCTCACACACCCGACACAAACTTCCCTCCTTACACACCACGCGGTTGCAGTACTTTCGTCCGTAGGTTATCATCTGAATATGCCTCCGAAACCAGTCGCTCTCGGGAAATAAACGCTTTAAATCCGCTTCAACCTTTTCCACGGATCCCGAGCTTAAATGCCATTTCAGTGCCAGACGATGCACATGCGTATCCACGGGGAACGTCGGATGTCCGAAGGCGTAACCCATCACGACGGAGGCGGTTTTGTGACCGATGCCGGCCAAACTTTCCAATGATGAAAAATCGTCGGGGACGTTTCCGTTAAAGTTTTCGCACAATTGTCGCGATAAAGTCGCGATGTAGCGT
>Ga0256405_10006097_pt1 | contig 19755 bp, 14 predicted proteins | sample RumenRJG_02DNA_FD_189096 | JGI IMG/M metagenome (GOLD analysis project Ga0256405, IMG submission 189096) | Bovine rumen microbial communities from Lethbridge, Alberta, Canada - RJG_02 | ecosystem: Host-associated > Mammals > Digestive system > Stomach > Rumen | place: Canada: Alberta... | reverse complement strand
CCGCGCCGCCGGTCTGTACGACAAAGCGAACGTTGGACGCCGCGGAGGCATCGATCATCTCCTGCATGTTGTCGGTTGCGAAAGAGCTTTCGCTTTCCAGATCTGCTCCGCAGAGGTACACAAAGATTGTCCAGCTGTCATCCGCGCAGGCGCCCCCGCAGAGGGTCACGCACAGCAGGACCGCGACCAGAATTGCAATGATTCTTTTCATATAATATGTCTCCTTTGATATTTTGCTGTGATACCTCACAATATAATAATATTATATTGCCGGATTCGAAATAGTCAATGGAACTTTTGTGTGCAGGCTTCCCGACCGCAATCTCACTCCACACCCAGGGCTTTGAACACCGCATCTTCGGCGCTTCTGTACTGCCCCAGAAGGAACTCCGGGACGTAGAACGGCATCCATAAGAGTGCCTCCTAACAAATTCCGAGACGCTGTTTCGGATTTCTTTGACTTTGCTTTGAATTTACTTTGACCTTTATCGCAAGAAAAACAAGAAAAAAGCGACGAAACGGGGAAAAAATCAGAAAATCAAGAATTAATTCAAGAAATAGCCAAAACATTGATTTGAATCTTACTTTGACTTTAATTAGCTTTCGTATGATATCTACATGAAACTTAGAACTTTTATTCTTTAGAAAGCTCTCTTAATTATTTCATGGGTGCAGAAACCACCTTGACTATTTTGCACTGACCGCTTATAATAATCATAAAGAACTGGTGCTTCATCCATTGGTGTTTGTTTACATTCGCTATATGGTTTCGGTGCCAATTTAAAAGCTCCATGATGGTGTCTGCTTGCAGGTGCTTTAATCATGGGGTTTTTATTTTGCTCCAATTCATAAAGTCATAAATTCTAATCAATCTTCTTAAATAACTACGGTTGTTGCTGTCAAGTCTGCAAAGTATTTCTTTATCTGTAAAGAGCTCTTCCAAGATAGATGATAGATCATCATTTGAAATCAACTCTTCTGGCATCATGCTCATTAAGCGAATCGCCTTATTGAGATTATGGCGCTCTTCCTCCCACACCTGAAGAATGCTACGTTCATTGATTGCTGTCTTGTTGCTTTGAATAGATTTCTCTGTAACAATTTCGCTATACAAGGAAGGCGCTTTTTCAATAGCAAGTGCATGCTTCTTTGTGGCTGTGCTCAGATAATACCAAACTGGCAATCTCCACGAATTCTGCTTCCCGAGTTCAGGATATGCAAGTTCAAGAAGGTCATCTGAAGAATACTGCAAATCGTGCAATATAATATTTCTGTACCACTGATCAGCATTAACTGCACGTCCCAGGCCATATCTACCTATGCTATTGACGCCTATTGTCAATGCGAGGGTTTCTTCATCGATTCTCTGATCCTCCAAAGGTGCTACCATCATTTGCGGTTTCTGCTCACTTGTAAGGACAAAAGTATATAGATCGTCCTTGAATCTCCTGAGAATTTTGACTGGGAATGCTGCTTTTTTCCCGGCCAGCGCGTCATAAAAGATGCCGAAGTCAGAAAGGGAAATCTTGGTCATCTCCAAGGTTTTTCCATTCATAGAGACAGAATGTCCAGCTACCTGAGCACCATCCAGCCCTTGTTTGTACTCGATAAAGACAAAACGCTTCTGTAGTGTTTCTATTTTGTCTGGTGGCAAACATTCCAGAATATCAGAAAGAATCGCTAAAATATCTGGATCAGACAGGGAGTATCCTATAAAAACAATTGGGTACTCCATAAAGATTGTCATCAACTTGGCTGCAAGATACTTGCTTTTATTTTTGAAGTTCTCATAGTCGCTCTGATTAATAACTATGGAAGAGGGAACCCGGGCAGAGCCATGAATCTTATAGATTTCCGCAACACCTTGAAGCTGTGAGAAAACAAGCTCATCCTGACCTATAAAAACTTTGTATCCATCACAATGATCTTCAAAAAAGCTATCATAATTAGTAGTGATTATGCCTGAAATATTATTCTTAGTTATTTGACTCAAGCATTCAACTTCTCTGCGATACTTTTCAGATAGTACTGATTTGGCTTGGATAAATGCAGCAACTTCTGCTTTGAACGGTGATGTTCCCATGAGTACAGCTTCATCAACACCCGCATATCCAGAACGCACTCCTTCACAGTTGGAAAACCATGCCTCATTAAAATCTTTTTCGATATAAGAGGCTATCAGTGGCATTTTATCTGCAACTTCATTTTTTGAAGCAAGATTTTCATAGTACTGATAAGAGAATCCATCCGTCCTCACCTTCTGAGCAAAATGTTCCAACAACCCTCTCCAGTTGGGCAAGCCATAGTATCTGCGGGTAACTCCGGATCCTGCGAACAGGAACGGCGTCGTATTAAACTGAGAAACTACATCATGAATAGTCATCGAATGTCTCCTCACTTGATCTTCTCCAGGACGCCCTGGAAAACATTCTTATCCTCTTTTCTAATAAAGCAGCTGTTTTAGATTTTTTTGACTTTCTGAAATTTACTTGCACTGACTTTCAACGCTGACTCATATAAGCCTAATTACAAGAACAAACACAAAGCAAGCGTTTCCTTGCGCTGACTTCTTACACTGACTCACACTGACTTCTTACACTGACTTACACTGACTCACACTGACTCACACTGACTCACACTGACTCGTGAACCTCAAAGGGAGCCAGAGTCCGGATGTATGTAGTATGAAAATTTACCCTTCTTTATCGCGATTACACGACCTTCATCGGTCATCTTCCGCAATAGATAATGCGCATGGTTCAGGTCACACTTACATAATTCTGCTGTTTCTGCACGTGAAATCATAGCAAATTTATCAATATGACGATCAATCATTCCCATCTCCTGCAGTGTCGTCATTCCTCGTTGTCTAGTATAAGATGCCATTGCTTTTACCCCCTAACAACTTGACTTTATGCGAATTACATTCGATTACAGACGGAACATGGCCAAGATCTTCTCCACCATCACATCCGTCCGGTTTTTAATAATATCGACCGTCCATTTGTCTTTATCCGCAACATCATCATTCAGATTCAGGCCGTTGCGATAACCGATATATTTCCCTTCGGAGTTTTTCCGATCACGCTTTTCAGCAAAACTCTTATTGCTCAAGGAACTATTATACGCAGTAATTGTCAGATTACCAAAAGTATGCACATACAAAGCCTGATATTCCTGCGCCTTTACCGGATCCCCATTGGCGATCATCTCTACCCAGGAAGCAGGAATATTGCTCCCCTGCGGGAAGATATGTTCAATGCTCCAGACATACTGCTTGCTGTCATACTGACGCCAGAGATCAATATAAGTTTCATGCGTCATCCCCTGCTTCGCCATCATACAGAGAATAAAGCGAGTTGCCCCAGTATTCTCTTCATATACGGGGCCATGCAGCTTCTCAGCGAAAACCTCATCGGATGCAGATACGCTGATCAGTTTACTGCGAAGATTCGTATACAGCTCACCGCCGGTGTACGCATTCATCTCAATTTCTTCGATAAATGCCATAAATAAGCGGGTCAGGTCCCGCGTCGGAGGCGTATCGGTCAAATTACGACGAACAAAGAAATTAATCAGCAAACGGGTTATCTTGACAATTGCATCATCGTCAATCTCAAGCGTTGACCGATTCTTGAACAAATACATCAGGAACAGATATGACGGTGCCCCCTGTACTCGCTGCAAATCAAGGAAGCAATCCTTCATGACAGAACTCAGATTCTCCGACTTCTTCAGGATAATCTGAGAATAAATAGCAGAATTCTCTGTAATTTCGTCCAGGAAGCCTTTTGGATCCCGCGTGACCATCTTCTCATAGATATCAAGCAAGGTCGAACGGGTAGCAATTATGCCAAGCGGATATAGGCGATCATCTTCCGCTTTCCGGAACGGTATATTTATCGAGCCACGGAACGCGTTATAATTCTGGCGGAAAAAGCGTTCCTGTACCGAGTAATCCTCCCCAAGATTTGAAAGGACTTCCGTCCATCGGCCAAAATAATAATCCAAATTCTCCCCTTCTGTGACATCCAGACGCGCCAGAAGCAGATTTTTGATCAGATCCACGGACGTAAGCGGCGTACCTCGATTATTCAGAGACTCAAAGAGGGTGTATGCGTCCGCATGGTTGGAAACTTCGATCATAACCAAGATCGCCGAATTCACCTTATCCAGGATTTGAAACAGGGTATGGACTGCATTACCAGATGCTTCTGCATCAGTCTCTATTCGTTTTTTGAAATAATTATAGCCTTTCACAATCCTTCTGTTCCCCGCAAATAATGGCATGGGACGATGCGGAATCAGGCCAAGTTTCGCCATCAGGCCAAGATAATCATCCCGGTTACTGCCCTGTACCTGCGGTACGACACGAAGGTCCTGCGCCGGCTTCTTCAATACCAGTTTTCTCCTGAGCTGGAAGAGATCAGACAACTGTTCATCGTCCAGCTCCTCTTTATGGCTGTTCAGCATATTATAGAGCGCCGCAAGGAGAAGGCTTGTCGTAGTCAGACGCTGCTGGCCATCCACAACCTCAAACTTTGGACTCAATGAGTTGGTAGTCGAGTTGATGCAGATGATAGACCCCAGGAAATAGCCTTCGGCGTTTTCAAACAGATCATCGTAAAGGGCAGTCCATTCGCGCAGGCCCCATACATATTCACGCTGATACTTCGGAACCTCAAAAACCGTCTTGGACTCCGGATCAAACATCTGTGAGATCGGATACTTGTTGACATTGATATTGTTGATATTCATATTCAAATCTCCCGGCGAACAGCAAATATCATCAAAGGGCAATTACCATTTTTGTTTCAGTTCCATTATTTTATCGCGACGGTTGAGCACTTCGGTACATTTTTCCCACTCGCCGCACTCAGGAATGTTCATCTCATACTTTACAATGAATGGATTCTTCTTCGGTACCTTATTGATCGCTTCCAGCGCTGCCTGCTCATTATCCTGAGCAATCGCGATCCAGACATCCTCCAGTACCTCAGGAATCTGGCCGAACATATCGAAAATGCTCTTCAAACGGTCCGAGAGTTTGCTGTGAACCTTATCTTCGACACTGTCCTTATACCTCATGTTATAGATCATGATGGTATCCGCCAGCTGGCCAATACGCTGGATACGCCCTTTGCGCTGCTCCAGGCGCGTTGGATTCCATGGAAGGTCCACATTAATCAGGGTGGAGAGCATCTGAAGGTTCAGGCCTTCACTGGCCGCATCCGTGCCAACCAGAATCTGGAGATCACGGGTTTTGACCTCCCTCTTCAGGGTCTCTTTCAGGGCTTTGGTAAACTGCCCTTTATAATAGACTCCGCTCTTATCTCCACCGGCATACAGACCTATGGGTACATCAAAGTCCATGCTCAGCATCTGGGCAATATAGCTTGCACTGTCGTAATACTGCGTGAAGATGATGCAGCCCTTATCCAGCCAAGGTCCGCTGTCCTCTACACCATTCTTCAGAATATCGCGAACCTTGATATACTTCGGATCGGTATCTCGATTCAGCTCCAGGACCTTCACCAGACGGTTCAGGCAGTCAATTTCAGCAGGTGTCAGGTTCTTGATGTCGCTGTCATCTTCCGCTTCTTCATCTTCAGTGGAAACTATAGAAGTAATGGACTCTGAATTACCGTCTACCGATGCCCACTGCAGCATTTTCCGTGCCGTGTTTTCACCGGCAATCATTGTACTGCCTATGCGCTTGAGCATTAAGGTAGACATGAAGCCACCACCCTTGACGCGCTTGGAGAGCATTGAACAGAATTCTTCCGCAATGTTGTAAGCCTGCTTCAGATAGCCCATCAGTGCGAGCGCCTCATCCGGTTTTTCCCCGTAGAGATCCACATTGATCTTCTTCAGATAGGGATCTCCCGTCTCAGGATTGATCGTGTTTTCCAAGAAATCTCTTGTTCTTCGAACAATACAGCGCACATATGGATTGCAGGTCTGAACAAAGTTGTCCGTCTCATACAGATCCCTCAGCTTGTTTCTTACCGGGCGCCTCAACTCCTGATACATCTCCGGCCGCAGCACGAAGGTATCATCCGGGATATACATCTGTCCCCGCAGCATTCCAATCCGGCGAACATTATCATTCGCGGGTGGAAAGGGATTTCTCATGATGTTCCACATGCCGAGCTCCGTTGTCGGCGGGACAGCATTTTCAGAAACATAATCCAAGGCCAGCTGTGGTGTGTTTCTCCACACGCTGAACTTATCCCCCATGACCATCTCGGCAGATTTCGGACGGCCGAGGACCTCCAGGAGATCAAAGGCTTCAATGGCACTGATCTGAACCGGCGTGGCCGTCGCAAGCAGCATACTGTGCGTGCGGAAGGTAATTTCCTGCAGGAAACGCAGAAGATTATTCGGCTGCGCCTTGTGCTTATCCGCATCCTGCAGAAGGTTTTTCCTTCTGGCCCTGTGCGCCTCGTCGCAGATCACGCATTCATAGTTCCTGGACAAAAGCCGCTCGGCATTTTCCGTTTTCGCCGTGATGATTCCCTGGGAAACAATCCCGACTTTCCGCGGGCACTGGAGTATATCTCCGACATACTCCACGCCATCTTCATCCACCCAGCACTTGCCATTCCATACGGCGGAAGGCATATCCAACATGGTGTAGATTTCATCCTGCCACTGATAGAGCAACGTTTTCGGTACGATGATCAGGATCGGCTTGGCCCCATAGAGCGCCATGAGCTTCGCCGTCATGGCCAGCTGCAGCGTCTTACCGAGGCCCACCATATCCGCCAGAAGCAGCCGCGCGCCGCCCTCTGTCTTATGTTCCGTAAAGGCCCGCATCACAAAATACTTCTGATGCGCCCAGAGGCCGAACTCCTTGCGGTAAATCGGTTCTTCCACCACCACAGGAGCGACAGCAGGATCTCCATCCTGGCGCCAAGTTTTCAAACTTACCTCATGTCGGGAAGCAATTCTCTTAATATCCGAAACGACAAAATCGCTGAGCGGGACGGCGGAAAGATCATTCCAGAAGTAGTTGAACTCCTCCTGGACCCAACAGGCCGCTGCCTCGGAATCATCTTCCCAGACGATTTCATAATTGGAGGAAAGAGCACTCTTTGTCTCATTCATGCTGCCGATGAAAGCCGTCTTCCGTCCGTCCGCATAGGTGATGACCCCGGCCTTGCCATGCATCAGGCCATACACCTCATCCGGCAGCACACGGATCTCAATCTTTCCGGACGACAGGAGTTCATACAATCTCCCCAACCGCTCCATCTCAGCCGGAGAGGCAAAGACTTCTTCCGGCTTATACTCGCACCACTCCTGTTTCATCTTCTGAGCAGCCAGACCGGCAACCGCAACGTCCTGAGCTTTCAGGCCGCTGTTGCAGATGATGCGGACTTTTCCCTGCATGCTCTCTACTGCTTCCCCCGCAATTTCGAGGAAAGAGGAGCAGAAGTACCCGGCGATGCGGTCATAGGAAACGGCCCCCCTGCAAGCGAGTTGCAAGGAAGTCGTTTCCCAGATCGGTTTTTCGTGATGAAAAACGATTGATCATAGCAAATTATATTCTATCGTTGTCGACCAGCGTATACATATGAGAGGCCATCTCTCCGCACGCCTTCCAGTGCGGCATCGTGTCAATATCCTTGCACTCCGCCAGATAAGAGAGAAGCTGCTTGAGCATATCGCGCCGATCCCAATAGTTCGGTACCGTCGTCTTCAGATGCCAAAGCCCCATCTGAGGATTCTCCTCTTCCTTGACCGCGACATGGATCGCCGCCAGGACAATCCGCAAAATGGAATCCTCAAAGCCGGGCACATCATTGACCGCCCTCATCGCGAACTCAGACGGTGTTTTCAGCCGCGCGGTATTCGCCCGCTCACTTGCCATCAGCTGGCTGTAGGACTGAAGTCCAAAGCCGCGGGCATATTCCTGATATGTGCTCACCTGATAATTGCCGTGCTTCTCGCTCTCCAAGCCTTTGATATAGAAGCGCTCAGCCGGGCCCAGCTCACGCCACAGGTAATTATCAAAGTCCGTCGGAATAATGAAATCATAGGCAATCTTCTTTGCCCGCTCAATCAGCTTGACAACCTCGGAACGAGACGGTTCATTGATGGCAAGGTTCAGCTCATAATCCAGGTCAATCTCACCAATCGCCTTGTAGCTGGTAAGGACCTTCAGAGACGCAGCATAGGCGGCCAGGACGTAATCCGGGTCCGAGAAATTCGGATCTTCCTTGTCATCGAGCTTCTGCATGGACTCAATCTGCTTCTTTACCTCGGTCTTGATGTCCGCAGTCAGCTCATCCAGGAAAGCTTCTTCCTCACCCTGCTGTTTCCGAAGAACCAGTAGCACGGTACCCTTGACATAGTTGCCGTCCTTCAGCCCGGAGGCATCGGTTTCGGTGGCAATGTTCCAGGCAGCCGTAACTGTTAGGCCGGCCTTCCACATGATCAAGGCAAGCTGGGCCCACACAGCAGGATCCGAGTGAGTAAACATGACGATCTGCATCCCATTGTCACTCATATGCCGTGTCAAGTTGCTGTATATATCAATCATTGTCTGGGAGAAATGCTCATCTCCCCGAACCGCCAACACACGTTTACTGTCGGTATACCATTCTGGGAAAGCTTCCTTCAAAAGCTTCTGATCCCAGGCCAAGAAGAATTCAGAGAGCTCATGGTAATTGACTGCATCTGCGTAAGGAGGATCAGTGATCCACAGATCGCTATAAAATACCACGTCATGGGCATCGGCCAATTCCACCATGGAGGATGTATCCGGGAGCAGGCAATCTGATGTTCTAAACCACAATGTGCTGATCATTGTTAGGCTTCGAGCGCCCCAGTTCATTAGTGTATTGAGCGCTTGATTATAGAATGTCTGCTCAGTTTTATCACAGTTAGGGTTCCACCGGCAAAGCTTGGAGTTAAAGTCGGCGCATTTATTTAGCCCTAATATGCCAGCGACCTTTTCTTCCTTTCCGGATGCTTTATGAATTTGGTTAGCAAACCGGCTCAGCAAAAATAATTGTCTCGGATTAAAAAGCTGGTGCCAGTAAGCCCACCCACGTTCTCTGATTATCTGGTCTGTATTATATCCACTTTCTATTGCCATTGCTGGCAGCAATCCCTGAGATTGCCATTCTGAAAAATGCTGCTTAACAAGGGCGTGAACTTTTTTTTCATTATCAATATCCCGTTCAGAAGGGGCACAATAGTATCTGCTTGTTTTAGCTTTCCCGTTTGGCAAAAACTCATTGTGCTCATAGCGGATTGCATACAGACGTTCTCGGAACACATCGGATGTCAATGGTTCAAATTCTTGTTTCTCCCAGAGTCTTAGGCCATAGACGGCGTTTCCATTTGCGTCTACACTGTCGTGCCTTATTGAGGGAATGGAAGTCGATTTTCCACAATGAGGGCACACCAAAGCATTGTTGCGAACTGTGCCAAGGCGTTGGGCAGAAGTCATCTCCTGTGTGCTTGCATTGTTGTGAATAGAGATATCAAAGCGTTTGTTGTTTTCATGCAACTTTGCAATCACCTTGCCTGCTCTGATACCGACTACCAATGAGGGCAGCAACGGTACGCTCCATCCGCATTCTGGGCAGATCGTTTCTGCGCAATACAAGTAAGAAAGAGCCCGATCCCCTTTTTCGTTATGCTCAATCCCAAGTTCACAAATTTCCGCATCAATCGCATCATAAGCTTTCTGCTGGAATTCCCTTATTCTTTTTTTGCTCCCTTCATCTCCGCCACAAACATGCAAATCTGCCCAAGTAAGCAACCCAGCAATAGGATTCAAATCGCTGGCATACGTATCACAACCAATTCTTGCTGCCTCAAACGGAATTGATCCACCACCGCAGAAACAATCACCCACTCTTACATTATGCCCAAAACGGCGTTCCGAAAGCTGCTTCACAAGTTCCTGGAGAGAAGATGCAGATGTTCCGAGATAATGGTTAATCTCCCGCCATATCTGTTCATCATCGATCGATACATGTTCCGGTCGATTGCACATAGCAATCTTCGCGTCATAGCCAAGCGTAAGGAAAGCAGCCTTCTCAATCTCATCGCGAGGAGATTCTTTGTAGAGCTTTGGCTTTGTATCTGACAGATCAAAGTATGGCTCAAACTTTTGCAGATGCTTATGGCTATGCACAATATTATAAAGCTCAGGGACAGTAAAATTGCGCTCTTTACGCTGTAGGAGTCCCTTCTCATCCATGCTCATGAGCTTCAGGAAGATTTCATTATCCATCTGGGGATTATCCGTTGCAGGCAGCAGACAGCCGAGGATTGCAGCCCTCACCAGAACGAGAGGCTTACGCCCCCACCATTTTCCGAGGCCGGTAATCGTCTGGCCCTGGGAGGACTTTCTCTCCTTATAACTCTCCTTGCTCACCTTGGAAACGGGAAACTGAGCCTCAATAAACGCTCTCTCCATCAAGCTTCCTCCTCAAACATGGTATACTGTTTCTCCTTACGCGGAACAATCGGGTTTTCACACAGCGCGTAGAGCAGGGCACGACGCCAGCCAAAGTCATCGTTCAGCTGGCCGCTGGAGGCATTGGTCATGGTATAGAGCCACCAGCGTTCCTCCGGAAGGAGGCCCTTCCAGTTCTTGATCGCCGTCGGCACATTGGAAGGATCGCAGTTTTCAATCCCCCAGAGCAGCACCATCATTTCCTTGCCAAACATCCGCTCCACCGGCGTGCCGCCCTTGGCAAACTTCCCGGAGGGTTTCCGTACGGCCTTCAGGCGGGTATTGAACTCGGCGGTCAGATCCTTGACCACCAGGTCCCACTTGTGCCTTGAAATCTCCAGACGCAGGACATCCGAATCGCTCAGCATCTGGCCATCCGCGAAGACGACCGCATTCTCCGGGGCATTCTCAGCCACTTCCGGAGGCGTCCAGGAGAAGCGCTCATAAATCCGGACCGGGGCATTGGCCTCTTTTTTATCGATCAGGACGACATAAAAATGATTCTGCGCCAGAGCGGGTTCCACGCCGAATCCAAAGCTTGTTTTCTTCACTGCTTAATGTCGCCCTCCTTCTTCACATCGTTCATATCGCGCTTGGCCATATCCATCCAGTTCTTAAAGTCCTTCCCGGTCAGGAAAAGTATCGTCTTATACTCAAACTCGATGACAACATCCTTCTTTGCAAAGGCGGTCTCGCGGATCAGATCCACCGTTGCCTTCAGATTCTCGGCATCATATGGCACCTTTGCCGTCGAGATATCCAGATACTCCTCACTGTTATTCTTATCCGTAATGGTGACAGAGCACTGGCGGATATAAGCATTCGGGATCTTATGGAGGAGATCCAGCTCAGCGTAGGTCTCCTGGGTATCACCACAGCGCTTGGCCTTCTTGAGGACATACTCCAGAGGCTTTATATCGTCAATCTGAACCTGAGGCTGGGCCTTGACATCCACAGGATAGGTCTGTTCATCGATCAGATTTCCATTGTTGTAGACCGCAACCTGAACGAACTTGCAGTTATACGGAATTACAAACTCATGCAGGTATTTCCCGCCGGACTCCTTCGGATTGGAGCCGTCGGTGGTATAGCGGATCTCATACTTCGGATGGGACTCCAGCTGCATCACATTGCCATTGCTTGTCCCACGAATCTCGTGGAGGAGCGGAGCCTTGCAGAGATAGTGCAGCGTATCCCCGGTCGGGTGCGGATCGGCAGATTCGTCCACGCAGCGGAAGTACAGGTCAATCTCTTTCGTAATAAAGGGGTTCTCCACCTTCGGAGAGGCGGTAGAAGGCTCCGCACCGACCTCATAATAGACCACATTGCCGCGGATGGGACGCACCTTCAGGGTAAACTCATTGGTCTTCCGGTCATAGCCAATCATGTCCACCTGAACCTCAGTAGGTTCCTTGGCGAAGGGTCCCTTGTTGATATAGCCGCCGATGTCGCGCCAGATATCCTTTTTCAGGCAAACATCACGGAGATTCTTCATCTGGTCCGGGTGATACCACTGCCAGGCGGTCTCGGAGGCAGCGCGGTCCAGAATCGTTCCCCAGGGCATTTCCTTCTGGGTAAAGATACGCGCTTCGCACTTCTTGCGCATCGTCTCCAGCTTCATGTCATCGGAACTGAATTCCTCATACTTGGAGGCATCGCGCAGGACATCGATGACCTGGTCCTCGCCATTGAGCTTATTGCCGGTAAACTGCAGGCGGATCTCATCACTGTTCAGGCCGTTCTTAACCGGGTAATAAAGCGTGACGAAGGTATTGACGATTGTGGAATAGAGGGCAAGGACGGCAGAATCTTTCTGGGCCTGTGCCTCAATGTACTGCTGATCCGTGGTGGGGACATGCTCCGCCGCCATCTCGCGCAAGAGCTGCTCAATGGCCATTTTCTTCTTGCTGTTCTCATAGAGCTTGTCCATGAGGCTCTTCTGGCCGGAGAGGAACATGACGCGGTTCTTATAAATGCTGTTATCATAAAACTCCTGCAGGTCCGGGTGGAGGCCCATACCGCCATGCGGCTCAAAAATAACCAGCGCGATTTTATCACGGTCCAGTTTGATCTCGTCCACCGCCGGCATCACATAGAGGAGCTCATAGCAGGTCTTCAGCTTCGGCTGGAAGAGCGTCGTCAGAGTCTTGATCAGCTCGGACTTGGCCTTCTCGTTGCTGTAGCTCTCCACCAGGGTATTCATCTGGGCGACCATGTTCTTGGTATTCTGGAAATAATACCGGCCACGGTTGTCCATCTTCAGATACCAGCTCTGCTGCTCGATGTCCGTAAAGACCTTATTGTACTGGTCCATATCGACATCGGGTTCGCAGACATAACCCAGGATCTCCTGCTTTGTCAGGCCGTTGACGCCCAGGGCGACATCGTTCAGAGAGGCCATGAAGATCAGCTTGCTGACATTCTGGGCATAGGGCAAAGCAAGCCCGTAACCAGCGTCGATATCCTCGGCAACGGCTTTACCGCCCTGTGCGATGTCATGGTTGATGGCATTGGCGAGAGAGGACTTGATCTCATTGATGAAGCCGAGCATCTTCGGGCTGTTCAGGTCGATATCAAAGACGTTTATCAGGTACGCCTTTTCCGCCTGTTTGCTTTCATAGAACTGGCGAACGATCTGGCGCATCAGGCGGATCAGCCCACGGGTCTGCTGGAAATTCGGATTCTCTTTGAACCGGGCATAAAGGTCCTTGATTGAGGGATGGAAGGGATAACTGTCCTTAATCCCCGTAAAGCGGGTGCTTGTCGACTGGTTCGTAAGGCCGGACTTGTTGGCTTTTGCCAGCGCCCCCTGATAGGCCAAGGCAATGTCATAGACATCCAGAGAGTTTGCCTGTGGCATGCTCTCAAACAGGCGGGTGCGCAAAATATCATAGATCTCATCAGAGTTCAGCGCGACAGGCTCGATATTCAGAGCAACACGATTGGCCTCATGCTCCAGCTCCTTGAAACTGGACTGAAGCAGCGAGGAACCGGATTCATAGGTTGCCTTCAGATCGGAGAAAACGAGACAGACATTGGCCAGCTGTTCCTTCCCCAGCGCACTGAACAGATTGGCGAGGGCGTTGACTGTCACATTGCAGAGGTTCGAGTCGCCTATGGAGATGGCTTTGGTATATTCCAGATAAGGGGGCAGCTCATCTAGAAGAATCAGCGTCTTCTCCCCCTTCAGGAGGTTAATCCAGGCACCCTCACCCGGAGCACGGAGCGGAGAATACAGGTCTTTGAACAGTTCTTTCTTGCCAAGCTGCTCCGCGAGAGAGCCCCAGATGCCAAAGGGCACATCACTTTCACGCCCGGAGAATGCGATCACCTTGACACTGCCGATATCTTTAAACCCCGGACCCATAACTTTCTCTCGGAGTTCCGGGTCTTTCGCAATCAAGGCCAAGGCCAGCATGTTATGCGTTTTACCGCCGCCCATCGCCTGCGTCAGCTTTATGACGCCGGTCTGAGACTCGCCCCGGAAGCGCTTGAACGCAACATCGAAGAGAGTTTCCATGCCTTTCGTTTTAAAGTTTTCGGCAAAGAACTTCACCCCGTCTACGCGGCCTTCAATTAGGTCGCTCAGGTTCAGGACATCCTCGCGTGTTGTGTCGATAAAGACGCTGTCGCGTGGTTTGCACAGTTCGGCAATGTGTTTCATTTCGAGCCTCCTATGATATTTGGTTTATTATCGGTATATCTCTTGTTGTCTTATATCACGCAGGGCGATCTTCGGGGGGAATCTCTGTGCCTGCTAGAACGGACCTCTTCCAGTAGAATTCCAACTATAATAGTATTTCCTCAGCTCATCTCCAAATAATGTCAGGCCAAACTCGTACTCTATAAACATCGACCAAAGTTTTACTCTGAAATTATCATACATATAGTTTACCGTGGCGCAGTATGCATCCCAAGAAAGCCTTTCTTTGGAATGTTTCAAACGTTCAAGCCAAGGACACGCCAATTCCCCGGGAGTCAATAAAGGTGGATCGTTGATTTTATTGCTTGGATCAAAGCGATAATACCTACAATCACCGATATCATAGAGAAATCTTGTCGCATATACATCCGTAAATGTGAACTGCCAGTTTTGCAGACGCAGTAGCAAAGGGTCCCGGAAGAAGGAAATGAAAGCCTCGACATTCTGAATGTCATCCATATCATAGCCGGCATCAGGGCGGCTATCAAGAAGGAACTCAGCAAAATGGTTATTTGTTTTCATCGCAATCTCCGACGGGCTCATATATCTCTCTCCTGGCAGAATGTATAAAACCCCCAATTTAAGGTTTTATTATAACACATGGCACTGGTAAAAGGCAACAAAAAGGCCTTTGGAGCTGTTAAGGAACAACACCAGAGGCCTTTTTGACATGCGAGTTTTTAATGGATGCCGGTTGGAGCACTTGCGAAGGATTTTCCGGACTTATTTCTCTTCTTCCGGCTCCTCCGCATCCTCTTCCTGATCGGCCAGCCAATCCGTTTCTACCTCGCTCATCGGTACTTCAATCTCATCAATGTATTTACCGGTAGCCAGTTCAATGAGGCCCTGTGTTTCCTCTTGGCTACAAAGCGTCAATGTAAGCAGATAGCGGATCAGAGGTACTGCTGGATTTTCGGTATTTTCATAGAGACTCGAGATTGTCGTGGAATAGTCGCCATCAAACTCGGTCCCTTCAAAGTCAAATATTTCGTGCTCATTTACATATTCGTTGAAATCTTCATCGGAATCATTTTTCAAGAGCCTGTCAAATATATCTTTATCCGTAAGAATTACATTGAGAATCATTTCCAGATTCTTCAATACTCTTTTATCACCACATCAGCGCACTATTCTACGGGGCGAAAATTGGCCCGCTTTCTTGCAAGATATCCCAACAAGATATATACTACTCAAAAATGATAGAGGAGACACCCAATGACAAAACAGGATAATCATCAAGCCAATAAACATAAGTCCAGAACAAAAAATAGCAATGCAAAAGGGCCATTCTCATTACATTTTGATGAATGTCTGGAAGCTCTTGAGCTGCGTAACAACGGGAAAAAAGTAGATAAAAAGGAGATAGCTGCCCTACTTGGAGTAGCATATGAGACTTTTAAAAGATATATCAATTCTGTTGGCGATGCTAGGCGAGATTGTATTATAGCCATCGGCTTTGCCTTGTGGTTAAGTTCAAACCAAACTGACGACTTACTTCTGAGATACAACATGCCAAAATTGGATGAAGAGGTGCCACGCGAACAGGAAATAATAAGGATGCTTAATGTTGCAAATACTGAGTTGATCCGCGGGGAAAAGAAAGTGGATGATTTTAGTCTTGATAGCATAAACCAGGAACTGATGGAGCTTAACATGGCACCGCTGCATGTTGTTGACAAAAAAACAAGATCAAAGGGGACCGAAGAACATATTCACAAACAGCAGCCAAAATACGTTCTTCTAGATCAAAAAACTGAGACACGAATAGATGAGATAGTATTGGGAGACTGGCACGAATCGTTAATGACGGAATACTTTCCTGGACGCTACCGGATATCGTCTGATTTTTATATAGAGAGCATTGATAGAAGAAGTGGGCACAGAATAGTAGTAGAACCTGGAAATAATACTACATATTCAGAGCTCATTGTTGAAACTGACAAGCCCCACACTTGGGATAGAAAGCCTATTTTCCTGCAATGGGACTATCCATCTGCAAATGGATTAGCGACATCGTTTAGTTCACTGGAAGAGACAGGAGAGTTAAAGTCATTCTTCAAAATTGCTTATAATAAAGCTATTCAGGAGAGGATACGTCTGACCCAGGTTGTTACTGCTCTCATGAAATGTCATCAGATTGCTCAGATTAAATGACGCCGGTTTGCCCAAATATCAGTCGTCGTGCAAATGACAAAGGTGGGTTTATCGCATTAGCGGGATAGCGAGATGGTTTACTCTTTCCGTTGCTGCGAGACAGAGGACAATGCATACTGCATCATCCTCCACTCGCTAACCCGTCTGTCGGCGCTCAGGTCGCACCCCTGCGTTGCCTTATCCTCCGGCAGAAATTAGAGACGAACAATTATTGCTTGGAAGAGTATTTGTGGCAGTAAAAAACGGAAACTCTGCTGCATACCTCAAGACGATTACGAATGGAGTCGAGTTCTTCCTGTATATCATCCACGGCATACTCAATCTCTTGTTTCAAATACGAAAAGGAACGAAGCGCTTCTTCGAGACGAAAACAGACATTATCATACTCTTCATCCAGTTTTTCCAGAAGTTTTATCTCTGGATGCTCAGTCATGCAGCCTCACCGCCCATCAGCATCTCGTGCTCCGCAACAAAACGAACCATAAGGTCGTCTACCAGCCGTTTCTGTTGCTGTGCTGCATACATCAGCGTCTTCTCACAGATGCGGTTAATCATCCGTGGGATTCCAGTTGAGATCTTGAAGATTTCGTCAATTGCGCGGTCAGTGAAGATATCCTTCTGCCCACCTGCGTAGTTGAGCTGAGAAGCAATGTAGCGCTCTGTATCAGCTCTGTCCAGATGATGCAGAACAATATTCACATCAATCCTTTGGCGTATGGCAGCATATCGTTGCAAACGCAGCTTCTGGTCCCAGAGTTCTGTCTGGCCCACAAGAATGAGAGCCATTGGACTCTCAGAATCGAAGCGGTAATTCAGCAAGAAACGGAATTCTTCGAGGGTTTCTTTCTCCAGCAGATGTGCTTCATCCAAAACGCAGATTACTTTTTTATGCTGGACTCCGCGGAGCATTTCAATTTCTTTCTGGAGCTTCCTTTTGGAATCTCCCCGGTAGAATCGAGATTCCAGGCCGAGCTGGTCCAACATTCCGGCATAGAACCAGCGGGGTGTCAGCTTTGAGTCAGCGAGATACAGGAGAATATAATCGTCCCTGGAAATGCTGTGCTCAAATTTCCGGATCAGGGTAGACTTTCCAACTCCGGAATCCCCTGTAACAGCCGCAAACTGCTGGTGCTCTGCCACATATTCCAGGCGTGCCAAAGCTTCTGAGATCTCAGGGGGTTCGTACAGGGCGCTGGCCGGGACGGCACGGACAAACGGAAGATTCTTCATTCCGAAGAAGACAAGATACATATTATTTGCCCTCCTTCCTGTAACTGCCGAAGGAAATGGCGTTTGCCAGCATCTTCTGCTCTTCCGAGTATTTTTTCTCCAATGCATCCAGCAGTCTGGATGTGGTAGGCTGTACCTCCTGCATACTTGCCGGGAGAGTCGGATTCTTGTCGCAGAACGAACCAATTCTCACAGGTCTTGCCGGAAAAGGTTCCATGCCCGGATAATGCACGGTCAGATCTGTCGGATTGCCAGGATCGTAAGAGATCTCAACCGTGTAACCAATCAGGGCCGGTTTAGTCTCGTATTGCTGGCCTCTAAAACTGATGCAGGCGCCTTTGTCTACCTTCCGTGTTTCGTGGTGCCGAAAGGCCTCTGCCACAACGGCAGTGTCAAGGTAGACCAGAGCTCTTGTATCTCGGTTGAATTCCTGCTGAGGCGTTATGCCGCCGTCGGGGTAAGGTTCGTTGAGACTGGTGTAGTACTCCGCAATGCCCTCATGAGGCTGTTTCAGGTAGTAGGTCTCCAGATAAATGGTCCAGAGTCTGTTGAGCTCCTCCAATGTCCGGACATCTTTCAGCTTGCTTTCCCGAAGAAATGCATCAACGACCTGGTGGAATCTCTCTACCTTTCCCTTGGATTTGCCACTTCTCGGTCTGGCGTGCATAATCCGGATGCCCAGCATGGAAAGGGAAATCTTAAGCTGTCTGGCAATGTACTGAGTCCCGTTGTCAAAGTAGCAGGCGTCAAATTTCCCGTAGTGTGTTATGGCAGAGCGGAACGTATCCTCCACAATACTCTCATCCTGGCTGGCATAAAACTTGGAAGCCAGAGGAAACCGGGAATGGTCATCCAATGCTGAAGACAGATAAGTCTGCACTTTTGCCCCGTTTTTGCCAATTGGAAGCATGGGACCGTACTTGATGTCTCCCTGGATCAGCATCATGCGGTGAGGCTTGCAGAATCGTTTGGACGAACTCTGCCGCGCATCCTTGTACATCTGCAGCTGTTCACGACCATATCCGGCCTCATAAAGATGCCGCTGTAAGGTAGACCGCTTCAATACTCCCGGAGCGACCTTGCCTTCAAGCTCCAGAATATAGATAATCTGCCGCACTGAGCGTTCCGGAACTTCCCGCTTCAGAAGAATTGCCTCCTGCAGAAGAGCGTCGTAATTTGCCGGTAGCCTCTGAGACCTTCTTTTTTCACGGTCTGCTGGCTTCAGTCCGGAAAACTGCTGTTCCCGGTACGCTTTCTCGTAACGGTACAGTGTGCGTACAGACAGATTGTTCTGCCGGGCAATCTCTTCTCGCAGCCTGAGCTGTTTTGCGGAATCCAGATCCGGCTGCAGCAGCGGTGCTATGAGCTGAAAACGTTGAAGTGCTTCCTGCTCCCGCCAGTCTTGCTTTTTCACTGTATTCATATAGTGTCCTCCTTTCAGTGAGGCCACTATACATGATTCCGCTGTGACAGTCACAACAAAGTAGGTGCACAATCCTAGACGCGGAGAGGAACCAGATAACCTCCGCTGTTGTAGATGATTCTCAGCACTGCTTCCAGCCAGCGTTCTGTCCGTTGCTTTAGCTCTTCCAGAAAACGGCCTGCAGATGCACCTGCTTTATTCCCAGCGACTCTGTCTGCCGCCCTGTAGAGGTGCCCTTCCATATTGGCACTGTTCTGCCGTGCCCACTCCTTCCAGCGCTCCATGGTTATCTCACTCGGATACTGTTCTGAATCTACATCATCCGCAGTGACAAACTCATCGATAACTCCGCAGATTAATTCTGTCCCATAATGCTTGTACGGTGTCAGGCAGTCTGGCAGTTCAGTATGATAGCGGTGACAATCCTCGCAGCGAAACCGTCGGACAATTATCCACTCTGTTTGCCCGCCCTCCTGACGAAAAATCCGTTTACGTGTGTCCCTGTAATGGAGTGACCCGCCGCAGATCGGGCATGGCGGAACAGCTTCGCTGCTTTCAGTAAAAAAGAGACATTTCCTCCTTGTGTTCAAGTCGGTACTCTGCTATAATGAACATGGTTTTTTTGACCAGGTCCAGTGCACACGACTTGACGGGAGGGTGCGCTGGACTTTCTTTTTCCTTTCTGTATACTCCCTGACAGTATACAGAGCAATCCAGCGACACGCAAGTAGAGCATTATTTTGCTATTTCGGCGTAGCTACAACA
>Ga0256405_10006096_pt1 | contig 19757 bp, 13 predicted proteins | sample RumenRJG_02DNA_FD_189096 | JGI IMG/M metagenome (GOLD analysis project Ga0256405, IMG submission 189096) | Bovine rumen microbial communities from Lethbridge, Alberta, Canada - RJG_02 | ecosystem: Host-associated > Mammals > Digestive system > Stomach > Rumen | place: Canada: Alberta... | reverse complement strand
AGGGCTTCATGTACGTTCTCCAGCGGTCCGCGCCGAAGGCCAGTCCCTTCTGCATGCCCAGGTCGTCGCCGAAATAGACGATGTCCCCCATCCGGGGCAGGATCGCCGCCACCTGATAGATGTTGTATTCCAGCACCTTGTCGATGAGGGTGCGGATGGTGTCCCCCTCCTCGGCGAACCAGACCATGACGTTCTCGAAGCCGCACAGGTCCAGAAGGCGCAGGTACATGAAGCCGTGGGGGAGGCGTCCGTCCCGGCAGTCCGGGATCTTCAGGGCGTACACATCCTCCTCGTCCTTCACCGGATGGCCCTTGACGATGGCCTCGTTCCCGGCGTGCTCGTTGTGCCATTCGCATCCCCATTCGTCGATATACAGGCCCTTGCGGTAGCTGGGGGGCAGATTGTCCTCCACCCGGTCCAGATCCACCTGACGTCCGCCGAAGAACTGGGGGTACTGATCCGTGAGCCGCTGGAGCTCCTTTCCGTACCGGATCCAGGCGGCGGGCAGGATGCCGACGGATACGGGAATGGTATCGGGGGACTGCATGCGGATGGCTTCGATCAGATCGGACATAATATCACCGTGCCGCGCGGCTTCGGCAGAAATCATCGGACGCGGACGCCGCGGAATTATCCGGTCCGGATATGGAAGCAAAGGCTCCGCCTTTGCGGATTTGATGCCCCTGCGCAGGGCGGGCGGTGGGAGGGACCCAGCTCAAGCCGCAGGGCCCCTCCCACGGGTCCCTTGGCTATATAGTATCTCAAACAGCCTGCTTCTGAATCCAACCTTGAACGCACATCCCACGCTTCGCGGCGAAACATGAAGCCATCGATGGCGCGGGCCCGATTTTGAAGCTGAGTAATTTCGACATCAAAACGCGCGTCCATTTACACGGCCGCGATGTGGAGAAGATGAAACAGGGGCCTCAGCCTCGCGGGTTTATGTCTGTCCTTGAACAGAACAGCGAAACGTAAAATCCGCCCCCTGTCCAATGCGCGTTTCGATCGCTGTTTTCGAGGCTCCCGAGAAAACCGTGGAACTTGTTCCACGCATGTTTCAGCTGACTCCACCAGTCCGCGCGGGGACACGGGTTGCACAATCAGTCTTGTATACAGGTGTGAGCGGTCAGGATTATGCTCCCCGGCCAAGGGGGACCCGCACGAGGGGCACCACTTTCACTTCGTGAAAGTAGTCGGCCATGAGCTGGTGTCCACGATCGAAGATCGTAGCTCGTGCCGCCCGGCCTGCGCAAGGCCATTTATTGGAAACGCGCAGCGTTTTCTTCCTCAAATAAGTGCGGGTTTAAGGGATACTCACTTAAGTATCCTTTCCATCTCCGCCACAACCGCGTCCCGCGGGGGAACGGTCAGCTCCGTGCCGGAGGCCGTGGAAACGGGGGCGGGATCGTCGGTGTGGTTGACGTAGAGGACGATCCTTTTGCCGTCCGCTTCCCAGGCGGATCCGAACACCGCCGGGAATTCCTCGGGAACGCCGTTCACCGGGAAGGTCACGGTCCCGCAGGAGAAGGCCGGGCACTTGATCATCCGGCCCCGGTGAAGGAACGGCTTCGCCTTCTCGTAGACCCGGCGCATGTTGGCGGCAAAATCCATGGTCTTGTCGAAATCGGGGATATGGGTGAAGTCGTGGCGGCCCCAGTTGGCCATGAGCTTTCCCTCGGGCGTCAGCACCAGGGTCATGCTGTCCCCCGCGGCGAAGGAATACGCCATCCGCATCCGCAGGGTGTCCACGGTGTTCCCCTCCCCGTCCTCCGCGTCCAGGGGGCAGGACACCTGATTGCCCATGAAGTTCCGCAGATACTCGTGGTAGAGATAGGAGAACAGGGGGACCGGCCGTCCGATGTGCCAGTTCAGCTCGAAGCGGTTGTCGCTGAACTGCAGATTGCCGATATAGGGCTCCGCCGACGCCGATTCGCATCCGAACAGCATCCCGGGCGCCTCCCGGTTCCAGGAGTCCAGCAGGTCCCGCATGGTCTCCGTGGCCCAGGGACCGGGCGTGAAGGGGTGTCCGTGCTTCCGGCTGTAGCAGAAATACTGGCTCCCGCCGTGGTTCTGATCCAGGATCTGGGCGTAGTCGGCACCGGAGCGGAACAGGGGACCGTAGGCCTCAGCGAGGATCTCCCTGCCCTTTTCCGACTTCACGCAGAGGTCGTACCCGCTCCGCTGTCCGGTGCAGATCCTGCTGTGAAGCACCTCCCCGTCCGGACCAGCGCAGAAGGCCTCCCTGTATCCGCGCTCCGCGATCAGCGCTTCGTTGTTGTACTCTTCGATCAGATTGCTCTGCTCCGTGAAGCCGAAGCCCGAGCAGTAAACGCCCAGAAGATCCCCCCGCCGGTGCAGCGCGTCCCGGAATTCCCGGAAGCACTCCTCCCCGCCGTAGGGAGGCCACACGTACGGCGGAGCCCACGGCGCGGTCCCCTCCCAGTGCATCAGCGCCGCCAGGATCCGCCAGCCCGTGCGGGAGGAAATCTCGTCGATCATGGGCAGGGCGTTGACGTAAGGGAACAGGGCGTTGGGCTTCATCTCGTCCATGTCGTGGATGCCCCGGACGGGATAGGTGACCACCAGGGGGGAGTCGGCGTACCATTCCGGCAGGGAGGGATTCTCCGCGGTCTTTTTCACGTTGTCCGGCAGATGGGTCTCGAACCACCGCCGGTAGATCTCCGCGCCGTCCTCCCAGCCTCCCCGGAACAGACGCCACACCACCGGGTAATCCGGCGCGAAGTCCTCCCCGGGATCCGTTCCCGCATAGAGGCGGATCACCACGGCCGGGGCTCCGTTCTCACGCCGCACGTCGAACATCTTCGGTCCCCGGCTCTCGTCGTGAGCGCCCATGTAGAGCCCTCCCTCCCCCGTCAGATAGCAGAGGAACTGGGAGGAGAGCATATGGGGGAACATGGCGTAGGCGCCGAGGGAGGGATATTCCGGATCCCGGAAGGGGAACCAGGACCGCTCCCTCCGGTCCAGATCGTCGATCAGCGCGCCCTCGTTCCAGGAGGTCAGGATCTCCCCGTCCCCGCCGTTTTTTAAAAGCGGCTTCAGGCACACCGAGGGGAAATCGATCCATTCCACCGCCATGGTCCCGCCGTTCTCGATCCGGACGGTCCAGAAGAGGGCATCGTCCTCCGCGCTCATTCCCACATGGACGCGGACGCCGCCGGGAAAGCCTTCCCAGATGAGCCGGCCCTCCTCCTCCTCCCGGGCGGACACAGCGTCGGCGGCAGAGAAGCGGAGGATCGATCCGTCCTCTCCCCGGAGCTGAACGGAAAACAGGGGGCAGGGGCGTTCGACAAGCTCGGCTCCGTCCAGAAGAACGGAGGAAACGGAGAAGGTCCCGGGCTCGAAGGTCACGGAACCCCGGGAAAAGGCAAAGCTCGGCATGGAAAAACTCCTTTTCGGGATGGTCGACGGTCCGATCCGCCGACACATGCGCGTCTGTTTTGTCTATTATACACCCTCCGCGCCGTCCCTGTAAAGGGAAAATCCGGGAGAAGGCGCAAAAAACCCCGGCCGGGCGTTCTGCCTGACCGGGGAGGGATTCCTTGGGGAGCTCAGCCCCCGTTGTCCGCGATGAGCTTTTCCACCATCTTGGTGATGGTCTTGTTGATGACCTTGGACTGCTTCTGGATGTCGGAGGCGATGTCGGTGGTGTTGTTGCCGCCGTAGCCCTGGAACCGGTCGCCGTAGCCGCCGAAGTTGTAGATGGTCATGGGGTCGAAGATCCGGTTGTTGATGATGATGTCCAGCATCTCGCCGGATTCCTGGTCCCGGGCGTGCTTCGTCTTCAGGGAGGACTCGATGTACTCGGGGATCAGCGTGTAGTGGGATTCCGCCGCCAGAGCCTCCAGCACCATGCCCAGCTCATCCAGGGCGTCGCCCGCGATGGTGATCGGGATGGACATGAGGCCGGTGGTGTGCTGGGACACAAAGCTGTAGTACTTGTCCTGGCTCTCCTCGTACTTGGGCGTGGGCAGGATGCCGAAGTCCGTGTCGCCGTTTCTCATGTTGGTGACCTCGTCCAGGCGCATCCAGAAGAACATGCCGTGTCCGGTCTCGAAGAGCTGGGTGTAATAGGCGTCGTCGGTGTTGGAGATCATGTGGTGGTTCATGAACCAGGGCTGCTGCATGAGGTTCACCACCTTCAGGGCCACGTCGATGTCGCGCTCGGTGCCGAAGGTGAAGGAGAACGCGCCGGTGTCGTCCTTGGAGCAGAGCAGACCGCCGCCGCCGTGCCAGAAGGCCGTCATGACGTCGTGGCCGCCGAGGAGCCCGTAAAAGTCGTCCACGGTGATCTGGCCGTCGCCGTTTTCATCCCGGTAGACCGCCTCGGAGATGGCGGAGATCTTGTCGAGGGTCCAGGAGCCCTCCCGGACCGCGGCGTACAGATCCTCCACGCCGTTGTTCTCCGCCTCCTGCTTGTTGAAGGCCACCGCCACCGTCGCGTCCTTGTCGTTCACGTTGATGGAGGTCGCCGCCGCCAGAAGGATCCCGGCGCAGGACAGGGAGTCCGCGCAGTTGGAGTCCCACCAGGGCTTGTCAAAGTCGATGTGGGGCACCTTCAGGAGGTTCTGGAAGTAGTTCTTCTGATACATGGCGGCCGCCTCGTACAGACGGGGATACACCACGTCGTAGGTGGTGTCGCCCGCGGACACGGCCTTGGACATGGCTCCGTCGATGGCGCCGATCTGCATCCGCTCCTGGGTGATCTTCACGTTGTAATTGCCCTCGATCAGCGCGTTCCGGTTGTAGACCGCGTCGTTGATGGCCTCGCCCGTGATGCCCTCGGCGTAGATGTCCCGGAACTGGCGCACGGTGTCGGCCCAGCTGTCCAGCTCCCATACCACGAAGTAGATCTCGTCCCCGCCGAAGTCCGCGGTCTCGGGGATGTCGGGCTTGATCCGCTCCTCTTCCGCGTCGGCCTCGGCGTCCGCTTCGGGATCGGCGGCACCGGCGGCGTCGTTCTGCCCGGCAGTCTGTCCCTGAGCGGCGTCCGCATCCCCGGCGGCGTTCTCCGTGCCGGAGGAGCAGGAGGCCAGAGGAAGCATGCCGAGCGCCAGCAGCAGGGCCAGTACTTTCGCAAGCGTCTTTTTCATGAAATTATCCTTCTTTCGGCTGAATTGAATTGGTAACAGTATAGCACCGGCCGGGGCGTTTGTCAAGCGTCCCGCACGATCCGTCCGTCAGCGGGTCTCCCGATCCATGATGAAGCCGATCATGGCGGCGATGTCCGGGAACACGCCCTCCGCGGCGGCCTTCAGCTCCGGCACGGCGTTCTCCACCGCCAGTCCGTGGAACCGGGCGATCATGGCGTAGTCGTTCATGTTGTCCCCGGCGCAGTACACGTTGTCGTAAGGCACGCCCACGGAATCCGCGTACCGCGCGACGCCCTCCCCCTTGTCGATGCCGGCCGGGGGAATGTCGATGCAGACGCCGTTCTGCAGGGCGTTGACCGTGTCTCCCCACCGGGCGTTGATCTCCTCCACGCACCGGCGGGCTTCATCCTCCGTACCGCAGCGGGTGTTCATCTGGGAGAAGGCGGCAATCCCGTCGGGGGAATCCGCGTCGGCCCGGGCCATGGGGGCGAACCTCTCGTTTCCGTCCGGCACGTCCGCGCAAAAGGTGACCCGGTCCCGGACCAGCACGGTGTCCACGCTCTGGCCGTAGTGCTTCCAGAGATGCTCCGCGATCCAGCGCATGCAGCCGTTGTTGGCCTGCCGCTCCACCCGCAGGATCTCCCCGGCCCGTTCTCCGTCCGTGGCGATGAGCATGGCGCCGTTCATGGCCAGGATAAAGTCGATGGGCAGGCCCTCCCGGGCGACGGTTTCATACATCCAGTAGTCCCGGCCCGTGACGATGCCGAAGAAGTTTCCCGCGGCGCGGAACCGGGCGACGGCTTCCCTCACGGGCGCGGAGATCCCCCCGCGGTTGAGGGTGCCGTCATAATCTGAGGCGAGAATATACATAAAAATCTGTTCCTTGAATCATCAGTTTCCCTCGATCCGGACGCCCTTACCGGATCATCCGGACCGTGCCGTCGGAGGAGGCCAGGCGGCTGACCTCGTCCTCCGACGCCACAAGGAAGTCCCCGTGGACGGAGTGCTTCAGGGCGTTGGCGGCGGAGGCGAACTCCAGGATCCGGGCGGAGTCCCAGCCGCGGAGGGTGCCGTGGATCAGTCCGGCGGAGAAAGCATCCCCGCCGCCGACCCGGTCCACGATGGGCACCCGGTAGTCCCGCGAGCGGAGCATCCTCTCCCCGTCCCAAAGAACCCCGGACACCGTGTTGATCTCGGAGGATTCCGACAGCCTCATGGTCAGCGCGATCCGCCGGACGCCGTATTCCTCCGCCAGCCGCCGGGCCGCCGATTCCAGTCTTGCCTCCTGATCCCCGCCCTCGCCGGTCACGCCGAACAGCAGGGCCGCGTGCTCCTCGTTGACGATCAGGGTGTCAATACCCCGCGCCAGGGAGCGCATGACCTCCCCCGCCCGCTCCGCGGACCAGAGGGTGGGACGGTAGTTCACGTCACAGAACACCGGGATTCCCCGGCTCCGGCAGACCGCCAGCGCGTCCCCCACGATCCCGGGCAGGGCGTCCGACAGAGCGGGGGTGATGCCGGTGAAGAAGAAGGCGTCCGCGCCTCGGAGGATCGATTCCCAGTCGTACATGCCGGGCTCGGAGCGGGCAAACGCGGAATCCCGCCGGTCGTAGATCACCTTCGACGGACGGAGGGACGCGCCCTTTTCGAGGAAATAGATCCCCATCCGCCCGTCCCCCGTGAGGATCCGGGAGGTGTCCGCTCCCCACCGTCTCACGGCACCGAGGCAGGCGCGTCCGATCTCGTTGTCCGGCAGGCGGGTCACGACGGAGGCCGGATCGCCGAAGCCGCAGAGGGCCAGGGCGGCGTTGGTCTCCGCTCCTCCGTACACCGCCTCGAAGGAGTCCGCCTGCAGGATCCGGTACGAGCCCGGAGGGGACAGGCGGAGCAGGATTTCACCGAAGCATACAGTCATGGCGGCTCCTTATTTCTTCAGTCCGAATTTCACGAAGGCGTAGCGCGGCACATAGCCCCTGCATTCCCGTCCGTTCCACTCCTTCTCGAAGGAGAAGGTGTTCGGTCCGACGCCGTAGGGCTCGGGATCGTGGCGGTGGTGGGGACCCATGGCGTTGCGCATGGAGTTGACGACGGTGACGCCGATCTCGTTCTTCCCTTCCGTGAGATACGGAGCCAGATCCAGGGTCCGGCTGAAGAGCATGGTCCCGGCGGGCACTCCGTTGACGGTGATCTCCGCCGCGGCGAAGCGTCCGTCGCATTTCAGCACCGTGGGACGTCCTTCCTTCCAGTCATAGTCGAAGGCCGTGGACAGCCGTCCGCCGTAGAAGGGGAAGCCGCCCCGGACCACATCCCGCGCGGGAACCACGGAGGGCTGGGCCACCAGGGTGAAGCCGCCGTCGTAGACCGTGGAATTGCGCTCTGCGTCGGCAAAGATCCCGTCGGTGCGAAGGGCGAAATCTCCGGTCAGATAGGCCGGCTCGATTTCCGTGTCGAACACCAGGCAGTTCCGGAGGGATTCGGACACGCCGGAATAGAGGACGTAGTACACGTAATCCCGCTGGAAGTAATCCAGCTCCACCACTGCCTCGTTGATCCCTTCCTTCGTCAGAGGCGCAATCTCGGCGGAGGCGAAGGACCGGTCGAACCACCAGTCCGCCTTGTCCGGAACCACCTCGACGCCGTTCACCGTGACCCGGTCGTACATGGGCTCCAGCACCAGCTTCAGGGAGGCGGGAACGGTGTCTGCCCGGAAGGTGAATTTCAGCCAGAGACGGTCCTTGTACTTCTCCCTCAGCAGGTTGTCCTTCACGCCGTAGACGGACAGGGGCTCGTCCCAGTGCACGCCGTCGTTCGAGCGGGACACGGTGTCCAGGGTCAGCACGTTCTGCGGCTTCTTTGTCAGCCGGACCGTGTTCGGGATGGGGATGAACCGCTCGGGCATGGTCGGAGCGGGCGCGTCGGGCAGATCGATCTCGTCGGAGCAGACCAGCACGTGGGCCTCCGCGTCCTCGAATTTCAGAAGAGCGCAGACGCCGTCCTCCGTGTTTTCACAGCACAGGGGCTTCAGCTCCAGCGTATTCACGTCCAGCTCCGCCCATTTTCCGGCGGGCAGGCGCACCTTCACGGGGCAGAGGGCGTCCGTGCCGATGTTGCAGAGATACACGATCCGCTCGCCGTTCTCGAGGATCCGGGTCATCTTCCGGATGGAGGGGGTGAGCTTCCCGCCGTCCACCACCGCGTCCCGGACCGCCATGCTGAGGTCGAACTTCGGCGCGTCGGCGAGGAAGTCCAGCCGTCCGTTCTCCGCCTCGCCGTCCACGCAGGCCGGAACGCCGTCGAAGAGGTACACCCGGCCGCCGTTCGCCTTAAACCGCTTCAGAAGCTCGACGGTGGTGGAATCCAGGGAGTAGGTGAAGGGAACCAGCACCGCGTCGTAGGAGCAGTTCCCGATCCGGAGGGTCTTCCCCTCCACGGAGGCCAGCCGCTGCATCATCCACTCGTCGCCCCAGTGATAGGGCACCTGATTCCGGCCCAGCAGGCGGGACAGCTCGAAGAACTTCCCCTCGATCTCCCGGAGGGAGTCCGTGCCCTTCTTGTATTTCAGGTACGCGCCGTGGATGGGATGGATCACCAGCAGGGGAGCGTATTCCGTGCCCCGGGACAGGATCGCGCCGAGATTGTTGAAATAGTTGTCGAATTCCTTCATGCGGGGCTGCCACGGGTTGTGCTCGGAGTAGTGGAGGGGATAGTCGCGCTTCCGCTGGCCCCGTTCGCTGTAGGGATACAGGTGCTGGCACATGAGGTTGACGCCGCCGGCGTACTGGACCTCCGCGATGCGCTTCAGCTCCGTGGGGGACACGTCCCAGCCGCAGCAGGCGAACATCTCGGAGAGGACCTTCTTCTTCCCCAGCTGCGCCGCTACGGAACCCAGCTGCTTGAAGGAGATGTCGTCCTGGATCCCGCGGCCCAGATAGTCCACGCCGGGGATGGTCTCGTACTCGTAGAAGGGCATGACGCCGCCGATGCACATCATCTGACCGCCGAGGGAGGTTTCCTCCACCGCGTGGCCTGTCAGGCAGGCGCCATTCGCCTCGCACCAGTCGTAGATCTTCTTGATGAAGTTGTTGATGAACAGCTTGTGGATCAGGTAGTAGTAGTCGTACCGGAACTTGTCCGCCCCGTCGAAATCGTAAAAGACCGCCGGGAGCTTATCGAAGATGGAGTATCCGTACGCCTTCTCAAACTCCCCGGGCAGGGTGTTCGACCAGGGATTGCCCCAGCGGTAGTACTGCGGCTCGTCGGTGAAGAAGCCCGGCATGGCGTGACCCTTGCCCCACCGGCCGGCGGGGACGCGCTTTTTATACTCCTCGTGGGTCAGCTCGATGAACTTCTCCGTGATGGAGCCGTCCAGGGTGTCCACATAGCTCTCGTCGTACCGCTTGTAGAGGATCAGGTACTCCTCCCTCCCGGTGTTCTCCGTCACATGGGTGAAGGTGCCGTCCGGATTCTTCTCGTAGACGGCGATGACGTCCTCCGTGTCCTCCGGATACGGGCCGTCCCTGTGCTCGATGGCCAGGGCGAAGTTCTTTTTGTCGTGCAGGAGGGCTCCCCCGGCGAATCCCGAAGGCCAGCCGTTCTCGTCGTAGGACCAGGCCTCCATGCCCAGCTTTTCCGCTTCGTCCACGCAGGCGTCCACGGCGTCGAACCACTCGTCGGAGAGGTATTCGGTCTCGAGTCCTCCCCGGGCGTGCATGAAGAAGCCGGACATGCCCAGGCCCTTCATGACCCGGATCTGGCGGCGCAGCTCCTCCGGCTCCAGCTTATCGTTCCAGGACCAGAAGGGGATGGACCCGTAGGAGGGCGCGGTCTCTTTGATTTCAGCGAGAAGTTTTTTCATGATTGATTCTCCCTATCGTTTGATTGAACATCGGTCTTCTTTTTCCGGGATCTGCGCGCCTGCTCGAGAAGGGCCTCCGCCGTCGCGAGGACAACCGCGGTAAGCAGCTCCCGGTCGTCCGTATCCTCGATGAGCAGCATGTCCCGGCCGCCGTCGTAGGGCTTCTCCGTCCGGACGTCGGGAAGAAGGGAGCGGGCCGCCTCCGTGGGCTTGAGCAGAAGCCGGTCGTCGTACAGACCGCCGATCAGCTTTCCGCCCACATACAGCAGATACTCCCCCATCATGGGACGGCAGGCCGCGCCGGGAACATCGGACAGCTGATCCAGAATATAGGCAGGAAAGCTCTCGCTTGTCGGCATGACGTCCTCCTTTCCGGGAATACCCGTCTGTCAGATCCGCTTCTTATTCGTTCCCCTTCACGGCCTCGACCTTGAGTAGGTTCGTGTTGCCCGGCGTGAGAACGGGGACGCCGGCCGCGATGACCACCAGATCCCCTGGGGCCACCAGATCCAGCTCCTTGGCGCAGTCCACCGCGTGAACCAGCAGGCGCTCCAGGGTCTCCTGCCTCAGGCTCAGCACCGGGTACACGCCCCAGGACAGGGCCAGCTGATGGAAGGTTTTTTCCAATGGCGTCGCCGCCACGATGGGCTGAGTGGGCCGGAACTTGGACATGCGGCGGGCGCTCTTGCCGGTGGTGGTCAGGGTGACGATGGCCTTCGCCCGGATGTCCCTTGCCGTGGTGCAGGCCGCGTCGCACAGAGCCGCCGTCACGTCGTCCTCGTCGATGACGTACTTCATGTCGTTGTAGGCGTCGGATTCCACGGCGTCCTTTTCCGCCTGCTCCGCGATCCTCGCCATGGCGCGCACCGCCAGAAGGGGATACTTCCCCACGGCGGTCTCGCCGGAGAGCATCACGGCGGAGGTGCCGTCGAACACCGCGTTCGCCACGTCGGAGATCTCCGCACGGGTGGGGGTGGGCTTCTCGATCATGGACTCCAGCATCTGGGTGGCGGTGATGACCATCTTGCCGGACTGGTAGCACTCCTTGATGAACCGCTTCTGCAGTCCGGGCAGACGCTCGAAGTCCACCTCCACGCCCATGTCGCCCCGGGCCACCATGATGCCGTCGGAGCGGGCCAGGATCTCGGAGAAGTTGTCCACGCCCTCCAGATTCTCGATCTTGGAGATGATCTTGATGCTGTGGCCTCCGTGGTAGTCCAGAAACTTCCGCATGCCGATCACGTCCTCGCGGCACCGCACGAAGGAGGCGGCCACGAAGTCCACGTCGTGCTCGATGCCGAAGATCAGGTCGCTCTTGTCCCGCTCGGACAGATGCGGCATGTCCAGATGGACGTTGGGCACGTTGACGCCCTTGCCGCTTTTGATGACGCCGCCCTCCATCACCTCGGTGCGGATGGTGCCGTCCCCGGGACATACCTCCCGGGCAACAAGCTCGATGGCGCCGTCGTTCAGAAGGATCCGCGCACCGGGAGAAATCTGCTTCGGCAGGTCCGCGTAGCTGATCCAGACGCCGCCCTCGTCCCCTTCTTTTTCGGGATCCCTTGTGCGGAGGAGAAAGGAGGAGCCCGATTTCAGCTCTGCCTCGTCTCCGGCGAATTTTCCGATGCGGATCTCCGGGCCTTTGGTGTCCAGCATGATGGCCAGCGGGACGCCCAGCCTCTTTCTTGCCTCCTTGATGCGGTCGATGACCTCCGCGTGCTCCTCGTGGGTGCCGTGGGAGAAGTTCAGCCGCGCCACGTTCATCCCGGCCCGGATCATTTTTTCGATCATTTCGGGGGAATTGGACGCGGGTCCGAGCGTGCAGACGATTTTCGTTTTCAGCATATGGGTTCCCCTTCCCTGTTATTTCGGTACTCGTCCCGATTATAGCATATTCCCGGCGGAAAAACAAGAAAAACAGAAAAACCCCGCGGCAGGACTTCCGCAGAAGCACGGAAATCCGCCGCAGGGACCGAAAGCCGGGAAATCAGCCGAAGAGCCTCCAGCCGGAGAGCTTGTCCAGAACGCCGGACAGCTTGTCGAGGGTGGCCATGACCTCGTCCAGCCGCCCAAGCAGATCGTTGATGGCCGCGGGATCCAGCTTCGACACGGTGTCCAGGGCGCCCGAGAGGCCGTCCAGCTCGCCGTTCAGCTGCTCCAGCAGGCCGTTGACGGCGTCGGGATCCAGCTTCGACACGGTGCGGGCCGCGTCGGACACCGCTCCCAGGGCGTCCTTCAGATCGTCGGTGATCTCCCTGAGGCTGTCCGCGTCCACGGCTCCGGACAGAGCGGAGGCGGAGGCGGTGAGGGAGGAAAGCTGTCCGGAGGCTCTGCTCACCTCGGAGGAGAGCGTTTCGATCTGTCCGGCCGCGGCGTCGACCTTCCGCTCCATCGTGCGGATCGTCTGCCCCGTCAGGATCGTCCAGATGAGCATCACAATAACGGGCGCGATCATGCCGATCAGCACCACCGTCCGGATCCGCGCGTGTACCAGCAGCTCCTTCTGCGCGGCCAGCAGCTCTTCCATGGTGTTCTTCCCTTCGACCTCGTTCATTTCTTCCTCCCGGCTGTATGATGTCTGCGTTCAGTATAGTCCGCTCCCCGCCGGGATGCAAGGGGCTTGTCTGAATAATCTGTAAATTGTTGTCGAAAAGGCGGAAAAAGAGACCGTCCCGGTTTTTCCGCCGGAGCGGTCCCTTATGGCGTGTATTTCCCGTTTATCCCGCGTAGGCGGAGGTGATGCCCAGATACTCCTCCAGCACCTGTCCGCTTTCATGGAGGGTCTTCGACAGCTCGTAGCCCAGATACCGCACGTGCCAGGGCTCGTACATGAAGCCGGTGATGTCCTCCTTATCCTTGGGATAGCGCATGTGGAAGCCGTACTCCCAGGAGTGCTCCGCCAGCCACATGCCCTCCGGGGTGCTCCCGAAGGCCTGGTCGAAGGAGTTCATGTCGAAGGCCAGCCCCGTCTGATGCTCCGAATGGCCGGGACGGGCGGAATAGCGGTCCGCGGAGGTCTGTCCCTCCCGGGAGACGTAATTGGTGTAGATGGTGGTCTGCAGATCCCAGGAACGGAAGCCGGACTCCACCCACAGCTTGATGCCGTCCTTCTCCGCCGCCGCGATCATGGTGTCCAGGGCGGATTTCGCCGTGGCGTCCACGCCGGGGTTGTAGGAGGCGGGCAGGCCGTAGGTCTTGTTCACCACGAGAATGCCGTTGATGTAGGTGGCCTCGGAGTAGGCGGGACGCTGGGTCACCTTCACCGACACGGACGCCTTCGCCTCGGGGTTGTCCTTGGAGGTCACGGTCACATGACAGACGCCGATGCCCACGCCGGTGATGAGTCCGTAGCCGTTCACCGTGGCGATGGAGGGGTTGTCGGTCTCCCACAGCTCGCCCTTGTCGGTGGCGGTGGTGGGATACATGGTCACCAGCGGCATGTCGGGCAGGCCCACCTGAATGTTGACCTCCTCCTTGTCCAGGGAGATGCTGTCCACGTGGATCACCTGCCGGGCCGTCACCGTCACGTCCACCACAGCCTTCACCTCGGGATTGTCCCCGGAGCGCACCGTCACCTGACAGGTGCCCTCGTTGACGCCGGTGATATTGCCCCAGGAATTCACCGTGGCGATGGAGGTGTCGTTGGAGGTCCAGATCTCGCTCTTGTCCTCGGCGGATTCCGGGTACATGGTCACCCAGGGCATGTCGCTCTGGCCCACCTGCACGACGACCTGGTATTTATCGAGGGAGATGGAGTGCACGTGTCCGTCGTCCGGAGCCGGAGCGGGAAACTGCTCGGCGGGATCGGCGGGCGTCGGATCGGGGGCGTTCTCCGGCGGGTTGACCGGATCGATCACCTCGGGCCGGTCGGCTCCGGGATCGGCGGACGGATCCTCGGGAGGAGTTACGGGGTCGGACGGGGTGTCGGCAGGATTTCCGGTCTGAGCGCCGCTCCCGTCGGCCGGAGCGGTCTGCACGGTCCCGCTTTCGCCGGTGCCGGATCCGGACTCCGTACCGGTTCCGCCCTTTTTGAGGCAGCCGGGCAGAAGCAGCATGGCCGCCAGCCACAGCGCCAGTATCCGTTTGTTTGTCACAGTCAACCCTCCCGCCGCGCCTCGGACCGGTCCTCTCCTGTCGGAACGCCGGTTTCCGGGCCATTATGATCTGGAATGTATCATCATTATACATAAAACTCCCGGACTTTGCAACAGGTCCGGGGAAAAAAGTAAAGAAAATGAAACAAGTTCACAATGAATTGCGTACGTCTCAGTCCTCCGGACCGGACAGCTCCCCGCTGAGGACCGCCATTTCGTTGTAGGTGTAGGACAGAAGCTCCACCGAGCAGAACCGGGTCCGCTCCTCCCCCGAACGGTAAAACTCCCGGTACTGCCCCTCGTGGACGGTCTGCCAGGGATAGAGGGGATCCGGGACTGCCGTCAGCTTCACCACCGCCGTCGCCGCGTTCTTCCCGCCGAGGGTCAGGGCCTCGATCCGCAGGGTGTATTCCTTCCCCACGAGCGTGTCCTGCGCCACCAGGACGGAGGTGGCCTCCGACGCCAGCTCCTTCCCCACGGGACAGATGTTGATCCCGCACGGACCGTTGATCTCGATCCCCTCCGCCTCCTGCGGGATCCCGTTCAGCGAATACCGCAGACGGATGCTGCTGTCCGAGGGCTCGATCTTCGTCACTCTCACGATCCCGTCGTAATCCACGAAGAGGTTGAGGTTCGTGTATCCGATGTTCCCTCCGCTCCGCGTCATGTAAAGCGTCATCGGCGCCATGATCCGCGGCACACCCACTTCCAGCGGCTCGTAAACGAACAGATCCTCGTTCGGAACGTCCGCCCCTTCCTCGTCCGGGACCCAGAACAGACTGCCGTCCTCCACCCGCGGATAGGTCTTCTCCGATTCCGGGATGAAGCCGATCTGCCCCTTCCCCTCGAGGTCCCGGTCCAGAAGCCACGTGCTGATCCTCATGATCTCCGCCGGGTCCTTCGCCTCGTCCGGGGAAGCTCCCCCGCAGGACAGCAGGACAAACGCCGAAGCAAGCAGGGCCGCCGCGATCCGTTTCATGAATGTATTCCTCCCCATAATGATTCACAAGAATAGAATATCACATTCCCCGTAGTCTGTCAATACTTTTTTGTCATATGTAAATGCTGTGCCGTGATAAAAGCCCTCCCTCCGCGAAAAAAGCGGAGAGAGGGCGGAAAACAGGGATCGGATTTCCGGACCTATAGGCTCAGAACAGCCCCACGATCTTCCCTTCGTCGTCCACGTCGATCTTCTCGGCGGCGGGGACCTTCGGCAGGCCGGGCATGGTGAGGATGTCGCCGGTGTAGATCACCACGAAGCCCGCGCCGGCGGAGACCTTGGCGGCCTTGACGGTGACGGTGAAGCCGGAGGGCGCGCCCAGCTTCAGCGGATCGTCGGACAGGGAGTACTGGGTCTTGGCCACGCAGATGGGGCAGGAGCCGAAGCCCAGGGCCTCGATCTGCTCGATCTGCTTCTTCGCGGCGGGAAGGATGTTGACGCCGTCGCCGCCGTAGATCTTCTTCGTCAGGGCCTCGATCTTTTCGGTGATGGTCAGCTCGTCCGCGTAGGAGAAGGTGAAGTCGCCCTTTTCCTCCTCGCAGAGGCGGACCACCTCTTCGGCCAGAGCGCGTCCGCCCTCGCCGCCGTCGGCCCATACCGTGGACAGGACGGTGTTGACGCCCAGCTCACGGCACTTGGCGATGATGAAGTCGATTTCCCGGTCGGTGTCCGTGGGGAACCGGTTGACGGCCACCACGGCAGGGAGATGATAGACGTTTTTGATGTTGGAGACGTGCTTCAGAAGGTTCGGGATGCCGCGCTCCAGGGCCTCCAGATCCTCGCCGGCCAGGTCGTTCTTGGCCTTGCCGCCGTGCATCTTGAGGGCGCGCACCGTGGCGACGATGACCACCGCGTCGGGTTTCAGACCCGCCATGCGGCACTTGATGTCCAGGAATTTCTCCGCGCCCAGGTCCGCGCCGAAGCCGGCCTCGGTGACGGTGTAGTCCCCCATGCGGAGGGCCATTTTCGTGGCCATGACGGAGTTGCAGCCGTGGGCGATGTTGGCGAAGGGACCGCCGTGAACGAACGCGGGAGTTCCCTCCAGCGTCTGTACCAGATTGGGCTTGAGGGCGTCCTTCAGAAGAGCCGTCATGGCGCCCGCCGCCTTCAGATCCGCCGCGGTCACCGGACGGTCGTCGTAGGTATAGCCCACGATGATGCGGGACAGGCGGGCCTTCAGATCCTTCAGGGAGGTGGACAGGCACAGCACCGCCATGATCTCGGAAGCCACGGTGATGTCGAAGCCGTCCTCGCGGGGCACGCCGTTGGCCTTTCCGCCCAGACCGTCCACGATGTTGCGGAGCTGGCGGTCGTTCATGTCCACGCAGCGCTTCCAGGTGATCTTCTTCACGTCGATGCCCAGAGCGTTGCCCTGCTGAATGTGGTTGTCCAGCATGGCGGCCAGCAGGTTGTTGGCGGCGCCGATGGCGTGGAAGTCTCCGGTGAAGTGGAGGTTGATGTCCTCCATGGGCACCACCTGAGCGTATCCGCCGCCGGCCGCTCCGCCCTTCAGGCCGAAGACGGGACCCAGGGAGGGCTCTCTCAGGGCCACGGTGGACTCCTTCCCGATCTTTCTCAGGCCGTCCGCCAGTCCGATGGTGGTGGTGGTCTTGCCCTCTCCGGCGGGAGTGGGAGTGATGGCGGTGACGAGGATCAGCTTTCCCTCGGGGCGGTCGGTTTCCTCCAGCAGGGAGAGGTCGATCTTGGCCTTGTTCCGGCCGTAGGGCTCCAGGTACTTTTCGTCCACATGGGCGGTCTTGGCGATGTCGGCGATGGGCTTCAGCTGACAGCGCTGGGCGATTTCGATGTCGGAAAGATAAGCCATGGGGGAAAACCTCCTTATATTCGGGCGCGAATAGAATCGCGCAGATTCGCAGGGGAATCCGCCGTCCTGCGGCAGAGGAAGGAAACGCTCCGCGTTTCCGGAACCTATGGCCCTGCGCGGGCCGAGCGCGGGGGAGGGACACCATCTCAGGCCGAAGGTGCCCCTCCCCCGAGGGTCCCCCTTGGCCGGGGAGCATAATCCCGGCTGCTCATATCAGCATCGAAAATAGATCGTATATCCCAAATCCTCGCGCGGTCTATGTTTGTGCAGCTGAAACATGCGATGAACTTCGTTATTGACGAAGTTCATCGGTTTGCTCTGCCCGAAGGGGCGTCGCAAACAGCGATCGAAACGCGCATGACAGGACGCGATGGAGAAATACGAAAGATCTGATCTGCCGACGCAGGTTGAGCAGATTGTACATATCGTTGCCTTGTAAGCATTTTCCTTGATTATACGCGAATACACATTATAGCAATACTCAGAATTAGCTGCACTATGCCCAACAATTAGTTTTTGATCGAACTTTTTTCAAAAAGTTCGTGGGGTGTCGGGGCAACGCCCTGACCCGACCTCCGCAGAGGTCGGAATACTCAGGACTTCAAGGGAGTTCCTCTTTTGGTTCTTTTCTCCTCGATAAAGGAGAAAAGAACAACGTTCACCTTGATTGTGCGAGTATTTGAGCGGATTGCTATAGAATCTGCGGGAAGCCGGTGCGGTCCGTTTATTCCTTCCCGTTCCAGCAGTAGGTGCAGAGGTCGCATTCGGGGAGGCCGATGGCCCGGACGACGCCCTCCAGGGTCTGGAATTCCAGAGAGGAGAAGTTCAGCTTCTCGGCGATGTAGGTGCGGAGCCTCCGGCCGCGCTCGGTCCTGCCGTCGCTGTACTCGTCGATGTGCTCGAAGCCCTCCTCGCCCTCCAGCTCCATGATGGTGCGCCGGGCGATGAGCTCCATTTCGCTGTTGGAGCGGGAGAAGTTCAGGTACTTGCAGGCGTACATGATGGGCGGACAGGCGGAGCGCATATGCACGGACTCCGCGCCGTTGTCGTAGAGGAACTCCACGGTCTCCCTGAGCTGGGTTCCGCGGACGATGGAGTCGTCCACGAAGAGCAGGTTCTTGTCCTTGATGAGCTCCGTGACGGGGATCTGCTTCATTTTGGCAACCTTGTTCCGCTCGTTCTGCCGGGTGGGCATGAAGGACCGGGACCAGGTGGGGGTGTACTTGATGAAGGGGCGGGCGAAGGGGATGTGGCTCCGGTTGGCGTATCCGATGGCGTGGGGAGTGCCCGAATCCGGGACGCCGCTCACGTAGTCGACGCCCTCCGCGTTCCCGGCCTCCCGGTCGTTCTCCGCCATGATCTCACCGTTGCGGTACCGCATGGTCTCCACGTTGACGCCCTCGTAGGAGGAGTTGGGATAGCCGTAGTAGGTCCAGAGGAAGGAGCAGATGCGCATCTTCTTTCCGGGCGCGGCCAGCTGTTCGGTGCCGTCGGGGGTCACGGAGACGATCTCCCCGGGTCCCAGCTCCCGGTCCTTTTCATAGCCCAGCTTCTCCATGGCGAAGGACTCGAAGGTGACGCAGCGGGCGTCCTCGCACTTTCCCAGCACCACGGGCAGGCGTCCCAGCTTGTCCCGGGCGGCGATGATGGAGCCGTCGTCCCGCAGGATCAGGATGGAGGCGGTGCCCACGATCTTCTCCTGGGCGAAGCGGATGCCCTCCACGAAGTCGGATTTCTGATTGATGAGGGCGGCCACCAGCTCCGTGGAGTTGACCGCGCCTCCGGTCATGGCGTCGAAGTGGTCTCCGGTGCGGGAGAGATAGTCCCGGATGATGGCCTGGGCGTTGGTGACCACGCCGATGATGCAGATGGCATAGGTGCCGAGGTGGGAGCGGATCAGAAGGGGCTGGGGGTCGTAGTCGCTGATGCACCCGATGGCGGAGGTGCCCTTCATGTCGTCGTAGATGTGCTCGAACTTGGTGCGGAAGGGAGAATTCTCGATGTTGTGAATGTCCCGCTGGAGTCCGATCTCCGGGTCCCAGGCCGCCATGCCGCCTCGCCTGGTTCCCAGATGGGAATGGTAATCCGTGCCGAAAAATACGTCCGAAATCGCGTCGCGGCGGGAAACCGCTCCAAAAAAACCGCCCATGAAATACCTCCGGGAAATACAAAAAAGCGCACGCATTTTCTGCCTCGTGCGCCCAGACGGTCGGCCGGGGTCAGCGCACAGGGCTCTGGCCCGTCATTCTTTGTTCCATGTGGTTTTCCACCTGCGGAGGGTGCCCCGCATTTCCGTCAGTCGCAAAGAACGGTATCCTTTCGGAATACGGATATAGTATAGCATCCCGCGGGGAACTTGTCAAGTCGGTGTTTTTCATAAAAATCCGGGACGGGGGACGCGGATTTTATACTGCCGGGAGCGGGATGACCGCCGCTCAGAGAAGGGGATTTCTGTGTAAATTTTCCAGAAACGAGGGCCGGAACGCTTGCTTTTTTGTGACGGCTCTGCTATAATGGGGACGAAATCCCAAATCTGTTTTTTGAAAGGAATCTGACGATATGGCAAAATCCAGACTGGTCGGCGACTATCCGGTCATCGGCATCCGTCCCACCATCGACGGCCGCCGCGGCGCTCTGAAGGTCCGCGAATCCCTCGAGGACCAGACCATGAACATGGCGAAATCCGCCGCGAAGCTCTTCGAGGAGAACCTCCGCTACTCCAACGGCGAGCCCGTGAAGGTCGTCATCGCGGACACCACCATCGGCCGCGTGGGCGAATCCGCCGCCTGTGCCGACAAGTTCAAGAAGGCCGGCGTAGACATCACCCTCACCGTGACGCCCTGCTGGTGCTACGGCTCCGAGACCATGGACA
>Ga0256405_10006095_pt1 | contig 19765 bp, 20 predicted proteins | sample RumenRJG_02DNA_FD_189096 | JGI IMG/M metagenome (GOLD analysis project Ga0256405, IMG submission 189096) | Bovine rumen microbial communities from Lethbridge, Alberta, Canada - RJG_02 | ecosystem: Host-associated > Mammals > Digestive system > Stomach > Rumen | place: Canada: Alberta... | reverse complement strand
TTTTAATGTATTTTTGTGTATGTGGGCAGGCGAAAATGCATTTTCCACATACTGTATCCTCTTTTCCTAAATTTTCATAAGAAATTTTTAGAGCATATTTTTCACATTTTTTATCATCATAAAAATCGTTTCTTTTTAATTTGTAATTCCATTCTTTCCCACTTATTGCCCCTCCAAGACATGCATTCTTACATTCCATGCATTTTCCACATTTTGATTTAGTAATTGGTATTCCAACATCTAATGGGGCATTGGTTAAAACTGATGATAGTCTTAAAGCGGATCCGTATTTTAATGTTGTAAAAAGTGCTGATTTTCCAATCCAACCTAAGCCTGCACGTGTTGCTATTGTTTTGTGAGGTAATTCAAAGGAATTATTTTCGCCAAAATCAGTACCTAATCTTTTTTTGGTTTGCGCATATGCTTCATAACCATTTTCAATCAAATATTCTTCGCATTTCATTCCCAAAGCATCTAATCTGGTGTTTAAGCTCACTAATTCATCTACATATTCTTGGGTTGGCGCATTTACCATTCTTCTAATTATTTCTTTCGGATAAGTAATATAAAAGACCACACCAATATTTAATTTATTTTTAGGAGTAAAATTATTTATGTTGGCAAAGCCTACTTCATCTGCACCATTTTTTAATAAAAATTTTTTTAATTTGTTTGAAAATGACATTATTGGTAATATTTATTTTTAGTTTTATATTAATTTAGTTATTATCTATTGTATAACTTTGTATTATAAATAAAGTATTACTTTGGTGTTTTTTTTAAATATTTATTTTGTTTAATTTTAAATTTTATTTAATGGTTATTTATTTAAAATATTGTTTTTTTTATATTTTTATTTAATTTTTAGTTTATAAATATTTATTTTTTATATTTTCATTGTTTTATTAATAATTAATAAACATGTTTTTATATATTATTAAATATATTTTATACTGTATTAAAATATATATTTATAGTATTACTTTTTAAGCATTTTGATAAAAAAAAGTATTACTTATTTTAATATGGTTTTTAATATGGTGAAAATTATGGACAAAAAGATAATAATTGGTGGAATTGTAGTTCTATTAATTGTTATTGTGGGTGCTTTTGCATTTATGGGCAATTCTCATCATGATGATGACCCAACTCATTTGGTTGTGGCTGCTCACAGTAACATTAAAGAACCAAAAGCGGGTTTCAATCCTCTGACTGGTTGGGGATGTGGACATCAGAACTATAATCCATTAATACAAAGTTGTTTATTTAAAACAGATAGTAATGGAACTATTGTTCCTGATATAGCAACTGATTATTCAATCAGTAGTGATGGAAAAACTTGGACTGTAAACTTAAGAAATGATATTAAATTTTCCGATAACTCTACTTTAAATGCTGAAGATGTAGCATTCACATTCAATACTGCTAAAGAAACTGAATCTGAATTGGATTTAACAAACTTGGCTAATGCAACTGCTGTAAATGATACATGTGTTCAGTTTAACTTGGTTGAACCTAGATCAACATTCATATATGATTTAAGATATGTTGGTATTGTACCTTCAGACACTTATAACCAGAGTACTTATGGTGAACACCCTATTGGATCAGGCCCATATGTATTGGATCATTGGGATAAAGGCCAACAAGCAATATTTAAAATAAATGATAATTATTATGGCGAAAAACCATACTTTACTCAAATTACTATGTTATTCCCTGAAGAATCAACATGGTTAGAACTAGCTAAATCTAAAGATGTGGATGTAGTGCCTGTTGCAACTTCCGCATTGAATCAAACTGTTGACGGATACCAATTTGTTGAAAAATCAGCAGGTAGAGCACAAGGTGTATCCTTACCATACCTTGAAGATACTGGAGTTGTATATAATGGTTCTATGAAGGTAGGTAATAATGTAACTGCGGATAAATCTATTCGTGAAGCTTTAAATGTTGGTATTAATCGTACTGAAATTGTTAATTCTGTATTTTCAGGACATGCTACTCCTGAATTTACTGGTGTTGACACTAGGGATTATGCAAATAATCAAAGTAAAGTCGCTGACGGTAATGTTGAACAAGCAAAACAAATTTTAGCTCAGGGTGGCTGGACAGATACTGATGGTGATGGAATTGTTGAGAAGAATGGTACTAAAGCATCATTTGACTTATACTATCCTCCAGATTATCTTGACAGACAATCCTTATCCACAGTTTTCGCTGAACAGGCAAAACAGTTAGGAATTGAAGTAAAACTTGTTGGAGCTGATTGGGATACAATCTATGCAAATATGTATAGCTCTGCTGCTTTAATGCAACAAACTTCTCCAGACCCTTATAAATCAATTTACCAACAATACCACAGTAAAGAAATGGATGGTTTCTATATGAACCCTAATTTATATAATGATTCCGCATCTGATGCTTTAATGGAAAAAGCTATGGCTTCAAATGATTTCAATCAAGCTAATAGTTTATGGGCGGAATCTGCTCTTGTAAATGGTCATGGTTGGGGACCAGCTGGTGATGCTCCATGGGTATGGATTGCTAACTATGATTACAATTACTTCATTAAAGATGGAATTGATATTGGAAACCAACCTGATGGTTTAGGAAATGATATTTTAATTAATATTTGTGAATGGAAAAGAGCTTAATTAATCTCTTTTCTATTTTATTTTTTTAAAACTTTTGTGGGGGTTTATTTTGAATAGAAAAGGAATAATTAAATTTTTTAGTTATAAATTATTGCGTTTTATAATTTTGATGATTGCTGTTGCAATTTTTAGTTTTATATTGTTAGATTTATCCCCTATTAATCCAGTAACTGTTTATTTGAAAGGTGCTGCCGTATCTGAAGCTCAAAGGACTATTTTAAACCAATATTTTGGTGTGGGTGTTCCATTACATATTAAAATTTATCATTGGTTATTAAATTTAATGCAAGGAGACTTAGGAACATCTTTAATATATCGTGCACCGGTCATTGATGTAATCACTCAGAAATTCATTGCTTCTCTCGCATTGATGACTTTATCATGGATATTTAGTGGAATCATTGGATTCGCACTAGGTGTTGTTGCAGGTAAAAATAAAGGATCCTGGATAGATAAAGCCGTAAAAGTATATTGTTATGCAATTCAATCTGCTCCATCATTTTGGGTTGGTATGCTTATATTAATGGTATTCGCAGTATATTTGGGATTATTCCCAATTGGGTTTGGAGTTCCGATTGGTGTAAGCAGTACTGATGCATCATTTATGGATTGGGCATCAAGGCTTGTCCTTCCGACTTTAACATTAAGTTTGGTTGGTTTAGCACCTATAGCAATGTATACTCGTAATGAATTAATTCAAGTATTGTCCTCTGATTATGTATTATTTGCAAAATCAAGGGGTGAAAAAGGTTGGAATTTAGTAAAAAACCATGGAATTAGAAATATTTTACTTCCCGCTATTACTTTACAATTCTTATCTTTCAGTGAATTATTTGGTGGTGCGGTACTTGTAGAACAAGTATTTTCATATCCTGGAATTGGACAAACAGCTGTTGCAGCAGGTCTTCAAAGTGATGTTCCACTATTTTTGGGAATTGTGCTTTTCAGTGCAGTGTTTGTTTTTGTAGGTAATTTGCTTGCGGATATTTCTTATTACTTTATAGATCCAAGAATTAAGGAGAATGAGTTCAATGATTAGGAAAAAACAAGTTAATGAAAAGGAACAATGGTTTTTGTTTAGAGCTAATCTTAGAACTAAGACTTTCATAATCATTGGAATTTCTGCATTGGTCATAATTAGCATATTGATTTCAAGTTTGTTCATTGGTGAAATTCCAACAAGTTTTACCAGCGCTAATCAGATGCCTTCTTTTGCTCATCTATTCGGAACTGATTGGATGGGTAGAGACATGTTTCAGCGAACTGTTGCAGGTCTTGGATTAAGTTTAACTGTTGGTATTGTTGCTTCATTGCTAAGTACTTTAATTTCTATTATTTTAGGATTATTTTCAAGTTTCAATAGATTTGCCGATGAAACTGTTGCAAGTATCATTGATTTATTCGGTTCAATACCCCATATACTTTTGATTATTCTTATTTCAATCATGTTTGGTGGAGGAACAATGGGAGTAATTATGGGTGTTGGTTTGACTCATTGGACTCCTCTTGCAAGAGTACTCAGGTCTGAAGTAAAAGAAATTAAGACTAAAGAATATATCCATTTGGCTGAAAATCTTGGAAAATCAAAAATTTGGATTGCAACTAAGCATATTTTGCCATTGATTGTCTCTCAAATAATTGTGGGTGTTATTTTAATGTTTCCTCATGCTATTATGCACGAAGCGGCCATAACATTTTTAGGATTTGGTTTACCTCCTCATGAACCTGCAATTGGAGTAATATTGTCAGAATCAATGCACTATTTATCTTCTGGATATTGGTGGTTAGCATTTTATCCTGGTTTGTCTTTATTAATAGTTGTGTTGCTATTTGATTTGATTGGGGAAAATGTTGAAAAATTACTAAATCCTGAAACAGCACAAGAATAACAATATAATCATGAGAAATTAATTATTTCTCTTTTTTTAATTTTTACAGGAGATACTATGAATATTACAATTAAAGAAATTAACAATAATGATGCAGAAATAAATCTTGCTAAATGCTTCTTATTTAATCAAATTAAAAAAGTTTATGGGATTGGTAGAAATCCTAAGTTTCATTATGACATTGATCAATTAAAAGAATATTATATTTTGCCTTCCAGAAATAATTTTTATGTTGCTTGGGATGGTGATAAGATAGTAGCAACAGCTGCTGTGCGGGCTTATGATAAAGATTATGAAATTTTTAAAGGTGTGTATTCTAAAGATGATACCGCCAGTATATGGAGATTAATGGTTGATGAGGATTATAGAAGACATGGTCTTGCCCGAAATCTTGTAGATGTAATGGAGGATTTTGCACGTAAAAAATCTTATGATAAAATGTATCTTCACACACATAGGTATCTTGATGCAGCTTTATCATTCTGGAAATCTTTAGGTTATGAGGTAACTGTCGAAGAAGATGATTATGACGAAACTAGTCATATGATAAAAAATTTATAAAAAAGCATTTTCATGCTTTTTAACCACCATAACCATATGTTATCACATAACCGTTTTTGTCAACGATTCTAAAGTAACCGTCATCATAACGAATTCTTTGTGAACCATCATTTAATCTGTCCCGTCCAACTTCATGATCTTTTGGATTCCAACCGTCGCTTGTTACTTCACTTTCATGATATGGGTTGTATCCTTTGTAGTTTGGATCATTTTTTGGCCTATTTGAATCGATTGAATTTTCGCTGTTACTACCATCATTGCTTTGTTGTGAATCGTTAGATATGGATACAACTGTTGTTGTATTGTTTGTTGTTGTATTGTTTGTTAGATTGGATGTATTTTCATTATTATTTAAAATGATTGCCTCAACTGCTATTGCAGCCACCAAAATAATTACAATTATTGTTAAAATTAATATGATATTTTTATTATTCATATTCATATTTTATACACATTAATTTAATAATTTTTTTGCTAAAATTTATTTTATATTAAAATTAAAATAATTATTGATGAAACGGACAGCTTTAAAAATTGGATATATTGGAACTAATTTTCATGGTTTTCAAAGACAGCCTGATGTTAGGACTGTTGAGGAAGAATTGATTTATCATTTGCGTAAATTAGGCTACATTGATGATTTAAAGAAATCCCGATTTAGAATTGCAGGCAGGACTGATGCTGGAGTTCATAGTTTGGGAAATGTAATCAGTTTCCAGTCAGATAAGGAAGTTCAGGTAAATGAAATTAACAACAGTCTGCCTGATGATATCCAGATACTTGCTAAAGCACCTGTTCGATATGCATTCAAGCCGAGATATGCTCAAATGAGACAATATCGATATTTATTGTTCCAGGATTTGGATATAGATAAATTAAATAAAGTTGCAGAAATATTTAAAGGAACTCATAACTTCACTAATTTCACTAAACGATTTCAAAAAACAACCACACGAACAATTGACGATATAAAGATTACAAAAGTGGAATTGGGTGATTATCACAAAAGGGAATTTCCTAATCTTCATGAGATAATTGCTCCTATTTTTGTTGATATTTATGGAGAATCATTCTTATGGAATATGGTAAGAAAAATGATGCGCGTTTTTGTAGATGTTTCATTGGATAAAATGTCCTTGGATGAAGTCTGTGAATTATTGAATCCTTCGGAAAATTCTCCAAGAGCAAATATTAAAGTAATGGAAGCAGAATATCTGATCTTAATGGATATTGAATATGATGGTATTAAATTTAAATATGATGAATATGCCTGCAGACGCTTTAAAAGAGATTTGGTTGATTCACTCGACAATCTGCAAAAGAGGTATGCAATTCGTGAATCAATGATAAAAAGTTTGGATGATTTAATTTAATCTGAATTATGGCTTAATTGGTGTAATATTATTTTTTTGATTGAATTCTTTAAGATATTTCAGTGAATCCTGTAAATAATCCTCATCTATTAATGTACTTGCATATAATACAGATACTGTGTATTTTTTTCCATCCATTTCAATTAATTCAATACCGCCCATATCACTTACCTGATGATTTGAAAAGAAATATATATTTTCTTCACCGCTTGGCCAAAATCCATACAATGATGAATTTTTAAAGTTTGGGCTATTGTCATTTACTTCTTCTATAATGAATCTAGGATTATCATAAGCTTTAGGTATGAAGTATTTTCCATCAGCTTTTTTTCCTGAAAAATCATGGGGTATTTCTAAATCATTCATATTGGTAGCAAATGCTACGCTAACACTAAAAAGCAATATTATTAATAATAAGAATATTTTTTTAATCATGTTAACCACTTTAAAAAAATTAGTTGTATGAATAATCATACAACTATAATCCGAAGAACAGATATAATAAAAAGATTATGGCAAGAATCCAAATTCCAAGTCCCATTTCTTTATATCTACCTTTGGCTATTGTTCCAAGAGCATATATTAAGAATCCCCAAGCAATACCAATAGAAATTGAGTAACTTAATATCATGATTATTATAGTCATAAATACTGATGCACTTATAACTAGACTATTCCAGTTTACTTCCCTTAACTGACTAACCATTAGAATTCCAACAATAACTAATGCCGCTGCAGTTACTGATGAAGTAAATAATGATAATATTAATGGGGAGATAAATATTGATAATATGAATAGGATTCCAGTAACTATTGCTGTTAATCCAGTTCTTCCACCAATGCCTATACCAGTTGCACTTTCTACATATGCTGTTACAGTACTTGTACCGCAAACAGAACCAATAATTCCAGCTAATGCATCACTTAAAAATGCTTTTTCAATTCCTTTAGCATTTCCGTCTTCATCGACAAATCCGCATTGCCTTCCAACAGTCATTAATGTACCTGTTGTATCGAAGAATGTAACAAATACTAATGAAAATACCATAATTATTAAATTAGGGATATTTGAAAATAACTGTCCGAATCCTCTTGAAAATCCACCCACTAATGTTGTATCCATATTTAAAGTTATGATTTGTTTTGGGATGGATGGCATTAAAATGTCTCCTGCACCAAATCCGAGGAATGTAAAAATCAAACCGATTATTGCAGTTGCAAGCAGGCCGAAAAATACTGCTGCAGGCACTTTCTGCACATAAAAAATTAATGTGATTAAGATACCAATCAATGCAAGCAATGCTGGTGGATATAAAAGGGATCCCATTGTAACAAATGTTGATGGGTCTGATGTGATTATTCCACAGCTTTTAAGTCCAAGGAAAGCCAAGAAAAATCCAATACCTGCACCTATACCTAGTTTCAAATCATTTGGAATAATATTTAAAATTTTTTCCCTCAAACCTGAAACAGTTATTATTAAAAATACGATACTTGAAACAAATACTGCAGCTAGAGCTGTTTCCCAAGTATTTCCCATTTCCAATATTATTGTATATGTAAATAGTGCGTTTAGCCCCATACCTGGTGCAAGTCCCACAGGATATTTAGAAACAATACCCATTATGATACATGCAATTCCTGATGATAATGCTGTTGCAAAAAACACTCCTGACGCTGGCATTCCCCCATCTGCTAACATTGTAGGGTTAACTCCAAGGATGTATGCCATTGCAAGAAATGTTGTAATTCCTGCTAAAATTTCTGTTTTAAAATCTGTACCATTTTCCTTAAAATTAAAATAATTGTCTAACATATAATCCTCTCATCGAAACTGTCTATTTCGATATTAATATTTATATAGTATTAATATTATAAAAGTTAATGATTTAGATATTAATTGAATAATTGTAATTTATAGTGATATTAATGAGTGGTTACAGTGCAATGTATAATGATTTTTCAAATGTTGCTATTGCTGAGGAAAAAGTATCTCCTCAGGCTATTTTGAAAGTATTAAAGGAATATTCGGCTACAATTTCAGTATTTGATTTGATGAAGGTGAACGCTGAAATGATTGAGGAAAGCAAATATGTTCAGGAAAATTACAAAGATAAAAGTCATGCTGTTTATGCCAAATATTTTTTAGGTCGCATTCGTGAAATACGTAATGATAATACAATATATGATAATGATATTGATAAGGAAGAGTTCATTGATGCAGTAGCTACTTTAAAATCATACCATGATGCGGAATCATTAACCCATAAGACCAAATTCCCATTAATATATGCAATTGTATCATTATACACCACTTTTGTTTTGGAAGAGCCGATTCATCCAGTAGGAACTCCATTTCCAGGGTCTCTGAAAGTTGAAGAGAAAAACGGTGTTTTTTATTGTCCGGTTAAGGATGCGAATCTCGAATCTCCTAATGCTGTTTGCAAAATGTGTATTGCAGAGCAGTTGGATTTTTAAATTTTTTAATTTCAAAAAATTTCATATTAATAAAAAATATTTTATTCATTTATTTTAATAATATTGTTAATGAATATTAACAAATTACTTCGCTGACTATCACAAATCAATGATTGTTTTTATATAATGTGGAGTCCGTTAGTAAGTAGCACCATATTGGGCGTCAAGATATTTCCTGCCGATAATTGCTTTTCTGCCGTTAATAATAAATATAAAATCTAGGGAAGTAGAGATAAAGGGGTATATATTTTTACATTTATTATAATCTGTTTAACAGGTTTATTTTCATTGCCAATATTTCATTTTTACTGAATAATAAGTTTATTTCAACAAAAATTTTTATTATTTAAATGTTATATAAATATATTTAAGTGATATTATGAAAATAGCTGTTGTACTTGGAACAAGGCCAGAAATTATTAAAATGGCTCCAATAATTGATGAAATTGTGAATCGTGGCATTGATTTGTGTCTTATTCACACGGGTCAGCATTATGATAAGGAAATGTCTGATAACTTTTTTAGAGACCTTGAAATTCCATCTCCTGATTATAATATTCATGTGGGGTCAGGTTCTCATGGAAAGCAAACTGGTTTGATGATGAAAGGTATTGAAGAGGTTTTGATGGATGAAAAACCGGATATCGTTTTAGTCCAAGGAGACACCAATGCTGTTCTTGCAGGTGCTCTTGTCGCTTCTAAACTGCACATTGCCGTTGGACATGTTGAAGCTGGACTTCGCTCTTTTGACATGACCATGCCAGAAGAGATAAACCGCAGGGCTTGTGATATTGTCTCAACAATGTATTTTATTCCTACTGAAGAGTCAGCCATTAATCTTTTGGCTGAAGGTTTTTCAAGAAAAAATCTATTTATAACTGGAAACACTGTTGTTGATGCCTGTTTTAGGCATTTGGAAATTGCTCGAAAACGTGGATTTGAAGAAAAATCCTTAGCGGATTTGGACATTGGCAATATGGATAATATTTTAACTTTAACTATGCACAGGGCAGAAAATGTTGATGATAAATCCAGAGTTACAAATATTATTGGAGCTTTAAAAGAACTGAATCAGATGAATATTATTTTTCCAATACATCCAAGAACTAAAAACACTTTACAAAACTTTGGATTGTTTGATGAGTTAAATAATTTGAATCATGTTCATATCATTAAACCTTTAGGTTATTTGGACTTTTTACAGTTAACCGCTAAATCAAGTTTAATTTTAACTGATTCCGGAGGCCTTCAGGAAGAGGCAATCACGCTTGATGTTCCTGCATTAACATTAAGATACAATACAGAAAGGCCTGAAACCGTCACTGCCGGTGGAAACATTTTGGTCGGATCAGATAAGGATGTTATTCTTGAAAATGCAAATAAAATATTGAATGATGAAGAATTTGCAGAAAAAATGAGAAATTCACCAAATCCATATGGACAAGGTAATTCTGCCGAAAAAACTGTTGATGCAATTCAAAAATACTATGATGAGGGACTGCTTAACATTGAAGCTCCAGAAGATATAATGGCCTCCTTTGAAAGAAAAATGGCATTAATCAAAGAGGACATTACTGTTAAAGAATTTGAAGAAAAAAACAATGCATTAATCCATATGGTGTTTGATGGACAAAAAATGTGTTTCCCTAATGATGAATTAAATATTAATGAGATGTGTGTTACTTATGATATCTACGAATGATTCAATATTGGTTTTTGAGTATTTCACTGCTTCCGGTGAAAAAGATAAATGTATCATTTCTGAAGCGGAAGCAATGCTATTTGCATTAATTGAAGATTTAAGCGATTATAATTTGGATGTTGTTGTAAATAAATCCTATGAAAATATCATATCAAAGTATGAAAATGTTAACCCCATATTAATTGAAACAGACATTATCTCTTGGTTGAACGATAATGCCTGCAATTTCAATAAGGCTATTTTCATTGCAGCAGAAAATAACAATAATTTATATAATATCACAAAAATTTTAGAGGAAAATGATATCTTTATTTACACTTCATCAAGTGAAGCATGTCTTATTTCATCAGACAAGTCTTTAACATATGAAAAAATATCAAATACTGTTACTCAGCCAAGAACTTTCAGATTCAAAATAGATTCAAAAGGATATTGGAAAAGAGCCATTACAAATTTACATGAAAAATGGCAGGCTGAAGATCCATTCACTCCATTAAAATTAATAATCAAGCCGTTAATTGGTGTGGACTGTGAAGATATTGTCATAATAGAAAACATTGAAGATTTAGGCTATGATTTGGAAGAAATATTTCCTCCTGAGTCCAGAATTATTGTTCAGGAATTTATTGAAGGGACAGATGTTAGCGTTAGCTTAATATGTCATGATGGAAAAGCAACACCGATCAGTTTAAATAAGCAATTTGTAGAACTTAAAAATGATAAAGGAACTTATGTTGGTGGTAAATTACCTTTTGAAAGTGAATACAAGGATGAGGCTTTTAGCATTGCTAAAAAAGCGTGTGAATCAGTTGAAGGTTTAAACGGTTTTGTAGGTGTTGATTTAATAATAAGTGCTGATGAAAAAGATATTTATCCTGTTTATGTGCTTGAGATAAATTCAAGATTCACAACTCCTTATGTGGGTCTTAGAAAAATAGCCAATTTTAATCTGGCAAAAACTATTATTGAAGGAAATATTGAAGAAACTGATATTTCTCTTGATGGTGAAGTTGAATTTAAAAAACAAGGAGATAATTTAGATATTAGGAGAATTTAAAACATGAAAATAGCAGGTTTTGACATTGGTGGGGCTAATACTGATTTGGCAGTATTAGACTTTGAAAATGGTGAAATAAAAGATATTGAAGTTGATTTTGCTTATCTTCCTATGTGGAGTAATAATGATGATTTATCACAGGTTTTAGTCGAATTAATTGAGAATATTTGCCCAGTTTCTGAAATTGGCGCTGTTGGAATATCAATGACTGCAGAGCTTGTTGATGCCTATGATACTAAAAAAGATGGAGTTTTGGATGTTGTTAAAAAATGTGAAGATACATTTTCTTGTCCTATAGCTTATGTTGGTATTGATGGAATGCTTTCTAGAAAAGAAATTGAAAAAAATCCTTTAAAAGCAGCTGCAGCAAACTGGATAGCTACAGCACAGATTGCAACATTAATATCAGACAATTGTATTTTTATTGATACTGGAAGTACTACAACTGACATTATTCCAATTAAAAATGGGAATGAATGTGCAATAGGCAAATCTGATTTTGATAGATCCGCTACTGGTGAATTAGTCTATACTGGTACTTTAAGAACTAATTTGGCTAGTTTTTTGGATAAAGTTGAGTTAAATGGGAAAGAGTATCGTGTAGCTAGTGAACTATTTGCTCAAACTGCTGATGTCTACACTGTTTTGGATTTAATTTCAGAAGATGATTATGTTTGCGATACATTTGATGGTGAATCCAAATCTAAAAGGGATTGCTCTAAACGTATTGCCCGTGTTGTATGTGCAGATTTAGAAATGCTTTCACAGGATGATATTGTTGAAATGTCCAAATTCATTCATCAAAAGCAAATTGAACAAATTGCTGATGGTTTAAAACAGGTTCATGAAGCCCAAGACCTTGATTTGATTGTAACGACTGGTTTGGGAAAAGATATTTTGGATAAACCTGCTGCAGAGCTTTTGGGTTTGGAAGTTAAATCCATGGGGGATATTTTAACAGACGAACAATGTGTTGTAGCGCCTGCCGTTGGGACTGCTGTCATGATGGAGAAATATCTGGGCTGATTAACATGTCCAAGTATTCATATTATACAGATGGCGCAGCCACTATGAAACAAGAAAACGGCAAATATGTTCGTGAAGCTGGGGGATGGGCTTTTGTATTATTAATTGATGGTTGTGAGGATTCTATTCGTTTTGGAGGATGTCCTCTGACAACTAACAATGAAATGGAATTGTATGCTATGTATGCGTCAATGAAAGATTTTCTTTTAAAGTCACAATCTGGGGATATTATTGAGATATTTTCTGATTCTGCATATTGTATTAATATATTCACACAATGGGCTGCGGGTTGGCAAAAAAGAGGATGGAAAAAGTCTGATAATAAACCTATTCAAAATTTAAAGATTATCAAATCAATATGGGATTTGATGGGTGAAATTAGAAATAATTCATGCATCTTAAATTTTATAAAAGTAAAAGGTCATTCATCAAATAAATATAATGATGAGGCAGATAAATTAGCAGTTGATGCTAAAATGGATGCATTTAAAACAGGTAAAACAACTTATTTTGATGAAAATGATGGCTTGTTGGGTAAAAAATCTAAATATGTGGATTAGTACCACACATCTTTTATTCCAAGCAGATATGCTCCGGTATTAGCAATCAAATGAATTATCACTGTTAATACCATAGCTATTATTACGAATCCTAAATCTAATTTTACAACTAATGAAACAAACAGTAATGCCACTACTAAAAAGTCAAGCTGATCTAATATTGGCGCTGGTTTTCCGCGACCGATTCCTATTCTTCTTTTTAAGAAACTACCTATTGCATCGCCAACCAAAGCTCCAAATGCAAGTAAAAATCCGATGATTACTCCATTTATAACTCCCATTGGTATTGGAGTTACTATATATGGGCCGAATGCTGAAATAATGTCCAGTCCGAAGTATCCCTGTATCGCACCGACTAATGTTCCAAGAAGGGTTCCTCCAATCAAACCTCTCCAGGTTACTCCATCTCCAATCCATCGGTTGCCTTTTGAATCGGTTTTGCCTCCATCGATTGGTCTACCTCCTCCAAAGATTAATCCTCCACTATTAGATAGGTATGCGGGAAGTAAGAAGTATAATATGGTGATACAGGATGCAGCCAACATTGTAAAATTAATATTCATTTTTTATTAACTCCAATAAAGTTTAATATATAATATATTGTTTTATCGTTAAAGTATTTAAATTTTAAATAAGTTTAAATATAATATTAACTATATAATTTTATATTATATTTATACTAATGATTTATGTTTGTTAGTAAGGTGATTTTTTTGAAAATAAAGGATACAAAAAGTTTATGTCCAGAGTGCGGTAAACCTCTTGATGCTGAAGTTTATGATGAGGGAGGAAAAGTTTATATCAAAAAAACTTGTGACGAACATGGGGAGTTTATTAACACTTACTGGAGTAATGACGATGATTATAATAGGGTAAATAAATTTGAACCTTCAATTACATCTGTAGAAAATCCCTGTGTAGAAAATACTGCACCTTGTCCATCTAATTGTGGACTTTGTTCTAAACATGAAACCTCTACTGTATTGGGCTTAATTGACGTTACTAATAGGTGTAATTTAAGATGTCCTGTATGTTTTGCTAATGCAGCAGCATCAGGTCGTTTATTTGAACCTACTCAAGATGAAATTAGACAAATGCTTAAAAATTTAAGAAACTTAAAACCAAATCCAACTCCTGCTATTCAGTATGCTGGTGGGGAACCTACTGTTAGAAAAGATATTGTTGAATTGGTCGCAATGGCTAAGGAAGAAGGTTTCACTCACGTTCAAATTGCTACTAATGGTTTAAAATTAGCTATGAAAGAAAATTTGGCTCAGGAATTAAAAGATGCTGGCTTAAACACTGTTTATTTAGCATTTGATGGTGTTACTCCTGAACCATATATTAACAATAGGGGAAGAGATTTGCTTCAATATAAATTGGATGCGATTGAAAATTGTAGAAAAGCAAATTTAGGTGTTGTATTAGTTCCTACTTTAATTAAAGGGGTAAATGACCACCAGGTTGGGGAAATTATTAAATTTGCGTTTGACCATAATGAAAATATTTATGGTGTTAACTTCCAGCCGGTGTCATTTGCAGGAAGAACACCTGCTGATCAGGTTGAAGATCAAAGAATAACTATTCCTGACTTTATAAAGATTATCGAAGACCAAACTGATGGTGAAGTGAAAACCACAGATTTTTATCCTCCTTCATCAGTTGAACCAGTAGCTAACTTCATTGGTGCATTGGATGGTGAAAAACCAAGTGTTACATTAAATTGTCATCAACATTGTGGTATAGCTACCTATGTGTTCAGAGAAAAGACCGAGGGTCCAGGTAAGGATAAATTAATACCTATCAATAGATTCATTGATGTTGATGATTTATTTGAAAAATTAACAGAATTAACTAATAAATTAAATGAAGGCGGTTTTGGTATTAAAAAAAGGGTTTTGGCTAGTGCTACTGCAGCTCTTCCAAAATTGGTTCATACAAGCAGAACTCCGAAAGGTTTGGATATTGTGAGAATTTTACTTAATGTATTCACTAAAAGATCATATGATGCTTTAGGTGCTTTTTCAAAAGATGCAATGCTTATTTCATGTATGCATTTTATGGATCCTTTTAACTTTGATGAAGACCGGGTTAAAAAATGTGTTATCCATTATGCAACCCCTGATGGTAGAATTATTCCATTCTGTACATTCAATTCAATGTATCGTGAAGGTGTTGAAGAAGAGTTTTCAACCCCTTTGAAAAAATCTAAAGCATAGTCTTCCCGAGGTTGTAATGCATGTTAATTAAATCACCTTCTAGACTTCATTTGGGTCTGATTGATATGAATGGGTCTTATGGTAGATTAGATGGGGGAATTGGGCTCACAATCCAAGATCCAAATCTGATATTGTTCGGTGAACCTGCTGAAAAAGGAATCACTGTTGATTTTAACGAAAACTTTAACTTTAATGAAACTATCCGGAATGAGTGCATTACAAAAATTACTAAAGCAGCCCAAGAAGTCATAGATTTTTATGGTGTGGATGAAGGATTTTATTTTAGAGTTGACCGAGCATATCCTCCTCATTCGGGATTAGGTTCTGGAACTCAAATAGCATTGTCCACTGGAAAACTTATTACCGAACATATTGGTCAAGAAGCTAATGGCTATACTTTAGGTAAAATCACTGGTCGTGGCGGAACTTCGGGTATTGGTGTGTTTGCCTTTGATTATGGTGGTTTCATTGTTGATGGTGGTCACAGCAGAAAGGAAAAGACATCTTTTTTACCTTCATCAGCTTCTAAAGCTAGTCCCCCACAACTGTTTGGTCGCTATGAATTTCCTGATGAATGGGGAGTTTTACTTGTCATATTAAAATCTGATGTAAGTGTCAACGGTCAAAAAGAAGTAAATATTTTCCAGGAATATTGTCCTATTGATCGTAATGAAGTGGAATTATATTCTCATTTGATATTTATGAATATGATACCTTTTTTACTTGAAAAAGATTTGCCTTGCTTTGGAAACATAATTAATAAGATACAAACAATAGGATTTAAGAATATTGAAATAAAACTTCAGTCAGATAATATAAAAAAATTAATGGCAAAATTAACTGAAATTGGTGCTTATGCTGTAGGAATGAGTTCTTTTGGACCTACAGTTTATTCATTTTATGATAAAACAAACAAACATATTGTACAAGAAATTAAAGATTATGTTGGCGATGATGGTATAGTTATAACAACAAAAGCTCAAAATCATGGTCATGTTCTTACAAAATAGTGATTATTATGGATATTATTTGTGGAAAAACTTGGACTTTTGGTGAAAATATAGATACGGATGTCATTATTCCGGGAAGATATTTAAGAACTTTTAATCCTCAGGATTTGGCGGATCATGTTCTTGAAGGAGAACGTCCTGATTTCACTAAAAATGTTCAACAGGGTGATGTTATTGTTGCAGGTGAAAATTTTGGATGCGGTTCCTCTCGTGAACAGGCACCAGTAGCTATCAAAACTGCGGGTGTAAATGCAATAATCGCCAAATCATTTGCAAGAATTTTTTATAGAAATGCAATAAATATAGGTTTGCCTGTAATTGTAAGTGATATTAATGCCGAAGATGGGGATATCATTAAAATTGATTTATCCAAAGGAATTTTGATTAATGAAACTTCAGGTGAATCTCAAAATTTTGAACCTTTTAAAGAATTCATGTTAAATATTTTAGAAGACGGTGGTTTAGTAAACCATTATTTAAATAATGATTAATTTTTTTATTAAGGAGGCATAATATGGAATGTCCTATTTGTGGTTCTGATGAACTTGAAATTTTAAATTCAAAACAGAAAGAATCTAAAAAGAAATTTACAGAGGAATATCTTTTAAAATGTTTTGATTGCGGTCATGTTTTTAAAGATGTTGTTTCTGCAAAAAAACCTAAAAATTATCGACTTATTATTTCAGAACAAAATAAATCTCATAAAACAACTATTGAATTATCTCCAAGTGATGAATTGAAAGTTGGAGATATTTTGCTTTCTGATTTGGGTCAAGTCGAAGTATCAAGTATTGAAGTGGATGATACTCGAGTTAATAAAGCTTTGGTTGAAAATATTGAAACGATATGGGCTACATCAATTGAAATTCCTGCTCGTATTGGTTTTTCAGTTGATTTGCATGGTAAAGTTGATTCATATAAATTGGATTTGGAAAGGGATTTTGAAATCGCTCCTGGTGATGTTGTCAAAATTGAGAACCATATTGTTAAAGTTCATGTTATCAAAACTGATGAAAGAAAACTTACATCAGGATTTGCTAAGGCAGGAGTAATTAAAAGAGTTTATTCAAAACCAGTCAAATTCAATAATTATGATTATGATTTAACCTCGAATATTTTCAAAAAAACTGGTTAGTGTGATTATTATATGAAAGTATATATTGAATCCTATGGTTGTACATTTAATAAAGCTGATGGCCAAATTATGGCAGGTGTTTTAAATGAAAATAACATTGATTTAGTTGATAATATTGATGATGCTGATGTTGTCATTGTAAATACCTGCTATGTTAAGTTACCTACTGAAAATAAGATTATTTATAAAATTCAACAATTGCAGGAGAATTTTCCCGATAAAAAAATTATTGTTGGGGGATGCATGGTCGAAATTGATCCTGAAAAGTTGAACAATATCGGGCCTGATTGCAGCTGGATTGGACCTCATCAATTAAACAAAGCAGCAGATGTTGTAAAACAAACGTATTGTGGTGAGGTTGTACGGGAATGTGGTCTTTCAAAAGAAAGTAAAGTTGGTGTTGCCAAAGTTACTGATGATAGTTTAATTCATATAATTCAGATTTGTGAGGGTTGTTTGGGTGCTTGCACTTTTTGTTGTACTCGTTTTGCCCGAGGACCTTTGAATAGTTATCCTATTGCAGATATTGTTGAAGAAGCCAAGTTAGCCATTGAAAATGGGGCTTGTGAAATACAGCTCACTGCACAGGATACTGCAGCATTTGGTCGGGACACTGGTGAAAAGTTATCTGATTTAATAAAAGAAGTGGCTAATTTAAAAGGAGATTTTCGAGTTCGTGTTGGAATGATGCATCCTAAAAATATTTTAGATGATGTTGATGACATAATCGATGCAATAAAACAACCCAATGTATATGATTTTATTCATTTGCCTATACAAAGTGGGAGTGATAAAGTCCTAAAGGAAATGAGGCGTGGCCACACTATCGATCAATATCTGGATATTGTCCGCAAATTCAAAAATGAAATTCCCAATTTGACACTGGCTACTGATATTATTGTTGGCTATCCTACTGAAACTGATGATGATTTTTTAAAAACTGTTGAATTGTTGAAATGTGTTAAACCTAGTTTGATTCATTTATCTAAATACCAGCACAGGAAAGGTGCAATTTCTTCATCACTTAAGGAAATTCCTCATGAAACTATGAAGAAACGTTCTAAATTTTTAACTCAAATTAAGAGTGAGATAACGATGGAAGAAAATAAGGAATTGCTCCATTCTTATCAAACTGCGTTGGTTGTTGAAAAAGGTTCTAAAGGAGGATTCATTGCTAAAACAAATTCTTATACTCCTGTGGTTGTTGATAATGTTAATTTAGGAGATTTTGTTCGTGTAAAAATAACTCATGCAACGGCTACTTACTTGAAAGGGATTGTAGAATGAGATAATTTTTAACTTTTCTTAAATTGTCATTTTTATTATTTTTTATAAAGTTTTGTCTTTATTCATCTATTTTTTTTATTATTGTTTTGTATTAATAAAATTATTACTTAATAGCTTGGTGGTTAATATATAACTAAAATTTAGGCCTTTTTTCCAAAACATTTATATACTATGCTTTACTACAATTTATTTGGAGGTGAAATAATGAGTGAATTACCAATTGCACCAGTAGGTCGTATCTTAAAAAATGCTGGAGCTCAAAGAATTAGTGACGAAGCTAAAATTGCATTAGCTGAAGCATTAGAAGAAAAAGGTGACGAAATCGCTAAAAAAGCAGTTAATTTCGCACGCCACGCTGGTAGAAAAACTGTAAAAGCTGAAGATATCAAATTAGTTATCAAATAGGCTTTTTACTGTTATTTAAAATCTATTGGCCATTTTTCTTGGTCAATTTATTTTATTTTTTTATCGGTTCTGTAAATTGCAAACTTTTATATATTACTTTTGATATATTATAGTATGTTGTGCAGGACCGGTGGTCTAGGGGTATGATTCCTCTTTGACGTGGAGGAGATCACGAGTTCGAATCTCGTTCGGTCCATGTGCCATGGTAGTTCAGATGGGAGAACGCTAGACTGAAGATCTAGATGTCGCTGGTTCAAGTCCGGCCCATGGCATTACTAATTTTTTATTTTTTGTGCGACAGACAATTGGCTTTTAAATTTTGTTATAGAAACTCTCATGAGTTTTTATGTCAGTACAACTATTAGTATGTTGTTGACCCTGCTATGCGGGTTATTCTCCCCTGAAA
>Ga0256405_10006094_pt1 | contig 19766 bp, 15 predicted proteins | sample RumenRJG_02DNA_FD_189096 | JGI IMG/M metagenome (GOLD analysis project Ga0256405, IMG submission 189096) | Bovine rumen microbial communities from Lethbridge, Alberta, Canada - RJG_02 | ecosystem: Host-associated > Mammals > Digestive system > Stomach > Rumen | place: Canada: Alberta... | reverse complement strand
GACGGCGTTCCGTACCACATCCGGATACATGAGCAGCCATTCGACAGCCTGGAAGCCGCCGATGCTGGCCCCGATGAGCAGGTCGATTTTCGGGATGCCGAGATCTTCCCGAACGAGGTTCTGGCTGCGAACGAGATCCCGCACCGTCGTGGCGGGAAAATCGAAGAAATACGGTTTCCCGGTCGCCGGATCGGTCGTGGCCGGCCCGGAAGAACCGTAGCTGGATCCGATCATGTTGCAGCAGACGACGAAAAACTTTTCCGTATCGAACAGTTTCCCGGGCCCGGCCATCTCCGGCCACCAGTCTTCGGGATCGGAATTGGCCGTCAGCGCATGGCAGACCCAGATCACTTTCCGCGGATCGGAAGGACCGGCATACGGTCTGTCCGAGCAGTGGTAGACGATCTGCAGGTGATGGAGAGATCCTCCGGCTTCAAACGGAAAGGGTTCCTTGGCTGTATATAGATGGCGCGTCATGTTTCTCGTACCGGTTGCAAAACCAACAAAACTACCGAAAAAAGCGGTAATTTCAAAGGATTGGCCAGCAAACCCGCACGCCTCCACTCGTCTAAAGGCTGGAGATGACGGGAAAAAGCTTTTTCATGATGCGAATTTTAAAATTCGTATATTTGCATTTTCTGAAGAATATGAAGCAGACGCTTGACCAGGCATATCGGACCTTCTTCGGCCGCGGAGACCGGCTGTATCGTTTGTTTTCTCCGTACCGGGTGTGCCCGCTCGGGGCGCATGTCGACCACCAGCAGGGTCTGGTGACCGGTTTTGCCTTCGACAAGGGGATTACGTTCCTGTTTTCCGGGACAGATTCCGGCCAGGTGGAAATGTGTTCGCTGTCTTTCGAGGGGCTCACGACGTTTTCCGTGCGCCGGAGCGTGGACGAACCCCAGCGCAACTGGGGAGATTACCTTCGCGGCGCCGTGCGTGCCATGCAGCGGGACTATCATCTGGAGCGCGGGGTCCGGGGTGTCGTGGAAGGGTCCATGCCCATCGGGGGCCTCTCTTCCTCCGCGGCCCTTCTCTGCGGCTTTGTAATGGCTGTCGCAAAGGTAAATGACCTGTCTCTCAGTCAGATGCAGATTATCCGCTATGCCTCGCAGGCAGAGCGGGAGTATGTAGGCCTGCGCAATGGTATTCTGGACCAGGCCTGTGTTGTCCTGTGTGAGGCGGACAAGTTGTTGTACCTGGATACCCGCACTTCTTCCTATCAGTTGCTTCCGTTCGGAGATGGATCCGGACCGCTTCCCTTTTCGCTGGGTATATTCTTCAGCGGCGTGACCCGGAAACTGATCGGGACCGATTATAACCTGCGCGTCGCCGAGTGCAAGACGGCGGCCTGGATTATGGAAGCGTATGAAAACCAGCCGTTACGCTCTTTGGATGAGACCGTACTCCGGGATGTGGATGAAGCCGTGTTCTACCGCCGTCAAGGCGAAATGCCGGAGCGGTTCGCCCGTCGTGCCCGTCATTTTTATTCCGAGTGCGCCCGTGTCCGCGAAGGGGTGCAAGCCTGGAAGGCAGGCGATATCGCTGCCTTCGGGCAGCAGGTGTTTGCCAGTTGTGAAAGTTCGATCCACCAATACGAATGCGGGTCTCCTGAGTTAATCGCCCTGTATGAGGTGATGCGGCAGACGGACGGGATTTACGGCGGCCGTTTCAGCGGCGCCGGCTTCAAGGGCGCCTGCATCGCACTGGTCGATCCGGCGAAAACGGAAGAAATCGGCCAGCGGGTCCGCGAAGGCTATCTAGCCCGTTTCCCGCAGTACCGGGAATCTTTTGAAGCCTTTTTCTGTCATCCTGCATCGGGTGTAGGGTTTATCGAATCATGAAAACCATTGTCATAGCAGCCGGATATGCGACGCGGCTTTATCCGCTGACGGCGAATTTTCCGAAGCCCTTGCTGACGGTCGGCGGCCGGACGATTCTGGACCGCCTTCTGGATGATATAGACGGCATTCCGGGCATTGACGGGCATCTGGTCGTGACAAACCATCGGTTTGCCGGCCTTTTCCGCGAATGGGCTGCTTCCCGGACCTTCTTGCATCCGGTCGAAGTGTTGGATGACGGGACTTCCTCCAATGAGACGCGCCTGGGTGCCGTCCGGGACCTCCTCCTCGCGCTGGATACGTTCCGGATCGAAGAGGACATCCTTGTGGTGGCCGCCGATAATATCCTGGATTTCTCCTTCCGCGGCTTTGTGGAAGAATTCTGGCGGCGGGGGACATCGATGATCATGTGCCATCCGGAGGCGGATATCGAGAAGCTCCGCCGGACCGGTGTCATCGAAGTGGATGGGGACATGCGGGTGCTCCGGATGCAGGAAAAGCCCCAGGAACCGGTATCCCATTGGGCCGTTCCGCCGTTCTACATTTATGCCCGGAAAGACCTGCCTTTGATCCACACCTGCCTGGAAGGCGGATGCGGGGCGGATGCCCCCGGCAGCCTGGCCCGTTATCTGTGTACCCGGACTGAACTGTTTGCCTGGGTCATGCCGGGGCACCGTTTCGATATTGGTACTTTGGAGGCGCTGGAGGAAGCCCGTCGGCAGTTTCCCGGCGAATGACGCCTTAGAAGCTGTTTTAAAATAATCGTTCTTGTTTCTTTCGCGGTCTTTCCGGCCATTTTGTGTAAAAACCATCCTTTTTGGAAAATTTTTTAATTATGTCGCTTGCGATATAAATAGAAATATCTATATTTGTGTCGTGAACGATATAAATCATGGGTGTCAGTTATTGATGGAAATGAAAAACTTCTAAAAGATATGGAAAATGGCGAAGATTTATGATTTCAAAGCCCTGAACAACAAGGGCGCCGAGGTGGATTTCTCCCAGTATGAGGGGAAGGTCCTGCTGATTGTCAATACAGCGAGCAAGTGCGGTTTCACTCCCCAGTACAAGGGGCTGGAAGCGCTGTGGCAGAAGTACAAAGACCAGGGATTGGTGGTCATTGGTTTCCCTTGCGACCAGTTCGCGCACCAGGAGCCCGGAGACGATGCGGCCATCGCCCAGTTCTGTGAATTGAATTTCGGTGTTTCTTTCCCGCTGATGAAGAAAATCGAAGTGAACGGCGACAATGCCCATCCGATTTACAAGTACTTGAAAGGGGAGACGAAAGGCCTGTTGGGAAGCGCGATCAAGTGGAATTTCACCAAGTTCCTGATTTCCCGCGACGGAACGAAAATCAAGCGTTTCGGCCCGACGGTAACGCCGGAATCCCTGGATAAGGAAGTAGCCGCGATGCTGTAATCCGGGCTTGACTCGATACTTTTCGGAGGGAAGAGCATGCAAGAACAACTCAAACTGGACAACCAGCTTTGTTTCCGGTTTTATACCGTCTCCCGGTTGATTACGCAGGCCTACCGGCCCATGCTGGACCGGCTGGGCCTGACGTATCCCCAATACCTGGTCATGATGGTGTTGTGGGAAAAGGACCACCAGCCGGTGAACGACATTGCCAAGCGGCTGATGCTCGGGACCAATACCCTGACGCCGCTGCTCAAGCGCATGGAAGCGGACGGGGTGGTTATCCGGGAGAAAGGGCAGGATGACGCACGGCAAGTCATCGTTTCCCTGACCCGGAAGGGGCAGGAGATGGAAGTAGATGCGATGTGTGTGCCGGAGAATATGGCCCGGAACTTTGCCTGCAGTACGGTTGACCCGGAAACGGTCCTTCAGCTGTATCCGGTCCTGGACGCTCTGATCGCAAAGTTGTCGCAATAGCGGTTACGCTGAACAGTTCCGCAGTTTTTCCGGATCATTCCGGGAAATCTGCGGAATTTTTGTATTTTTACGGAAATCCTTAGGCGATATGAACTTGAAAAACAAAATGATTCTTCCGGCGATCCTGATTCTCGCCACCGTAGCGGCGCCGGCCCAGGTCCGCCGCAGCACGACCACCACCGGTTCGACGACGTCCGGCCAGACAGTCCGCCGCAGCACCACGACTTCCGGGTCTGCGACATCCAGCCAGCCGGTCCGCCGTTCTGCCGACACGGAAAAGGCGACCCGCCAACAAGTCCGTGTCGACCAGCAACAGCAGCCGACCAACGTCAGCAACCAGCCCCGGACCAATCGGGAAGTGACCCAGGCGGCCCAGGAACAGCGGCGCAATGCGACCTCGACCACTTCGCAGCAGCCCGTCCGGAGAGCGACGACGGCCAGCCCTGCGCAGGAAAACCGCAAGCAGGAGCCCCGCCGCAGCACCACGCGTCCCCAGCCGGGTCAATCCCAGCCCGCATCGGGGAAGGGCACGCAACCTTCGAATCATCCGGGTGGCAAAAGCGTTGTGGTGGTAAAATCCTCCGCCCCGCTTCCTCCGCGTCCGACGCTCCATCGTTACCGTCCCCGTCCGGCACCGGTTCCGAGATTGACTCCGATGGACATCCGTACCCGTACCAATGCCTCCCAGATTGTCGTCTATACGGATTTCGCCACCCGCGAAGAGGCGTTCAATTATCTTGTCAACTTGCTGTATGACAGATACTACGATATTGCATCCTATCGGTATTTCTCCCGCTTGAGCACGGCTGTCACGCTGATTCCGACTCCGTCAGGGTGGACCCGTCCGGACACGCACAATGAATTCCGGATGTATTTCCATATCGGGAAATGCATGGGCCGGATCAAAGTGACGGTCACGGCGGAGTGGCGCGAATCCCTCTTGTCCGGGTATTTCACCGGGCTGCGCTATCAGCCGAGCGACCAGTACAGTACGTATTACGCCTGGAATGTTCTGGAGGACATTGCATACGCCATCCCGTCCACCCGGGTCGTTTTCCGGTAAGACGTTTTATTTCTTTTCGGGGAGTCCGAGGTCTTTGAAGGTTCTGGGTGCAGGGACGCCGGGCAGGGCTTTCCGGTCTTTGAGTTGCTCCATGGCCACTTCGATGGCCTTCAGCAACTGCTGGTCCTCGCCCTTGTACTCCTTGACAGGGTCGTTATCCAGCAGGATATCCGGGTCGACGCCGTGGTTCTCGACAATCCACTGTCCGGTCTTCGCGTCATAATTGGTGAAGAACGGGACGCGGACGTCCGTACCGTCCATGTAAGGCAGTGAACCGCTGATGCCGATGATGCCGCCCCAGGTGCGCGTTCCGATGACGGTTCCGAGATTGTTGGCCTTGAAACTCCAGGGGAAGAGGTCTCCGTCGGATGCGGAGTACTTGTCGATCAGCAGCACCTTGGGGCCGGTATGCGTCCCGTCGGGGGTTGTTCCGGTCATGGTGGAGGTGCGGCTCATGGTCATCCGGTACACTTCGCGCTGGAGGCGCTCGATGATCATCGGCGATACGTTTCCGCCGCCGTTAGCCCGGTCGTCAATGATCAGGGCTTCCTTGTCGATCTGGGGATAATAATAGCGGATGAACTCGCTCAGGCCTTCCACGCCCATGTCCGGGATGTAGATGTAACCGACTTTCCCGCCGGATTTTTCTTCCACGGTCCGGATATTCTTCTGGACCCATTCATAATGATAGAGCGGATACTCGTCAGCAATCGGCTTGACAACCACTTTCTTCCCGCCTTCCTTCGCTGCCGTGTTCACCATCAGTTCGGTCAGGACACCGGCTTTGCCGGCAAGGAGACTGTAGATATTCGGAATATCTTTCACCGGGACACCGTCGACGGCCGTGATGAAATCGCCTTCAGAGACGCCGATTCCGGGTTCAGACAGGGGAGAACGCAGGTTCTCGCTGTACGGGGCGCCCTGGAGGATGTGACCGATCTTGAAATAACCGCTCTTCTTGTCTTTCGAAAGTTCCGCACCCAGCAGGCCCATGTTCACACGCGGAGCTTTGGGATAATCGCCGACACTGACGTAGGCATGGCCGCAGGCCAGTTCGGAAATCATTTCCCCGATCACGTAATTCAGGTCGAGGCGGGTCTTGACATAGGGGAGCAGGACGGCATATTGCGCCTTGATGGCATTCCAGTCGCGTCCATGCATGTTTTCAAGATAGAAACCGTCGCGGAACGCCCGCCAGACTTCGTCGAAGACCTGGGGCCATTCCTGGCTGTAATCCACGGTCGCTTTCATGTCTGCCAGACTGACCTTTTCGGTCAAGGCTGCTTTCGGTCCGACCGGAGCGACATACAGGTCGCCGCCCTTGAAAAAGACAGCCTTCTTGTCTCCGGGGCGGTAAGACATGCTCCCATCGGCGCATTTATCGTCTTTGAGGGTGGCGAGATCCAAGACGTTGGTCCCGCCCATCGTGTTGTACCACACCTTTTTACCGTCGCTGTAAAATCCGCGGGCCATTCCATTGATCGGAAGGCGGACAATCCGCAGCGGCAAGCCGTCCGGGTCGATGGTTACTTGGACGCCCTCGTTGTCGGCACCCGCTTTTTCAGCAGTCGCAGGGCCTTTTTTCGCCGGTTTGTTGTCCGGAGCGGCTTCCCCGTCCTTGGGCAGCAGCGGAGAAGGAGTGTCTTTCGCCAGCATGGCCAGGTACACCCCGCTCATATTGGTCGTCGCGAAATTCCACTCACTCCGGCTGTAAGTCGGATGGATGTCCCGGTCTGCCGTGAAAATCAAGTATTTCCCGTCGGTGCTGAAAGCCGGGCTTCCGGCGTTGTACCATCTCTCCGTGACCGGGTACTCTTTCCCGGTGGTCAGGTTGTAGACATAGATGACACTCATCTCGTTCTTGGCCGGTTTGGTATAGGCAAGCCATTGTCCGTCCGGCGAATACTGCACTCCGCGGAATTCCGCTTCTCCGTTTTGCAGCAACGTCTTGGCGGTTCCGGTCGCGGGACTGACTGCCACGAGCCGGTTCTTCCGGTCTGTATAGAGGATGGTTTTGCTGTCCGGACTCCATTGCAGGGAGCGGATGTACGTATCGCTCCCACGGGTGAGCTGGCGGGGTTCTTCGCCTTTCTCTACATCATACAGGTATATTTCCGTCTCGCCGGTGGCATCCCCGATCCAGGCAATGGTCTTCCCGTCCGGGCTCCAGTCTGCACCACGGTCATTCGATCCGGGGCTGCGGCTGATGTTGCGGGTTACCCCCTTGCCGGCCGGCACGTCGAAGACCTCGCCCCGCGCCGTGACAACCATGCGGCTGCCGTCCGGGCAGACGCTGGCGGCCGAGACATTCCTGGAAACGTCCTTGAGGAAGCTCCGGGCGTAGACATTGTCTGCCGAGAGCGTGATGTGCAGCTGGCTGGCCTGCCGGGTGGCCGGGTCGAAACGGTAGATGTAGCCGCCGTTCTCGAAGACGATCGTTTTCCCGTCCGTGCTGGGGAACTTGATGTCAAACTCTTGGAAATCTGTTACTTTTGTGGTCTGTTTCGACTTCGTGTTATAGCAGAACAGATTCATGGTCATGTCCCGGTCGGAGGCGAAGAAGATTTCGTCACCGATCCACATCGGGAAAATATCCTGCGCGACATTGGAAGTGATGTTTTCCACCTTCCCGGCCTTCGGGTCGTAAATCCAGATGTCATCGGCCATGCCGCCACGGTAATATTTCCATGTCCGGAATTCGCGCATTACACGGTTGTAGGCCAGCTTCTTCCCATCCGGAGACCAGCTGCACCATCCCCCTTCGGGCAGGGCGATTTCCGTCGGCATGCCGCCGTCCGCCGGTACGCTCCAGAGCTTGCCGGAGAAGCCGTCTCCGATCCGGTTCCGGAAGAGAATGCCCTTGCCGTCCGGATTCCAGGTCATGACGATGTTGTTCGGCCCCATCCGGTCGCCCAATTCATCCCTTCCGTTGGTGGAGGTATAAGTGAGCCGGACCGGCTGGCCGCCCGTAGCGGGCATCAGGTATACTTCCCGGTTCCCGTCGTATTCTCCGGTGAAGGCGATTTGTTTGCCGTCCGGGGAGTACCGGGCGAACATTTCGTATCCGACATGAGAAGTGAGCCGGGTGGCCTGTCCGCCTGTGACAGGGACAGTATACAGGTCTCCTGCATAGGAGAAGACGATTTCGCTGCCATTGGTTGCGGGGAAACGGAGGAGTCTTGCCTCTTCCTGCGCATGGGAACTGAGGGTGGCCCCCAGCAGGAGGACGACCGTCAAGAGTCTGTTTTTCATGTTTTTATTGATTATTTCCTATAATTTCATTACGGCAGTTTTCAGTTGGTCGCCGAGACCGATGGTGTAGCCCTGGCTATAGAAAAAGACGCGGTTGAACGTATCCGTGACGGCAAACAGCGGCAAATCCTTTCCTGTCTTCTTCACCCCGGCCGGCAATGCTTTCTGAATGGTGCCGTCGAGTTCAACGGCCGTCTTGACCGTCTTGGGAAGGGTGCCGTACCGGCCTTCCGCCCGCTCTTTTTCAAACCGGGCTTTCTGTGCTTCATCCGGGAAAACCAACACGATCGGCCGCCCCCATTTCTCCAGTGCGTCCTTTTCCTTGGCGATGTCCCGCAGTGCGTGGTTGGTCGGTTCCTGCCCGGGGCCGAGCAGCCCGATGATATAATAACCGCGTCCGGTCATGGACAGGAGGGAGCAGGATTTTCCGTCGGAGGAGACAAGGGTTTCTGCATCGAAATCTCCGATTTTGGAAACCCCGGAGGAGGATTCGCGGATGATGAGGTCGACCGTCGTCGTCTTGCCTTCTTCAATCGTAAAGAACTGTACGGTCACGGGAACGGACCCGTTCGAAAGGCGGTTGCCCATCGTGAGCATGTATGTCCCGGTGTCCAGGGATGCCCCGTTCCGGAAGACCGTCTTCCAGCTGACACCGCCGCCCATGTCCACTTCTCCTTCGTCAAAAGAGAGCAGGCGGGGCGTCCCGTCCGTAATCTTGCTGATGGTGAAGTGCGTATAATACTGTGGATTATCGATTATCGGGGTCGGCGTATAAGTCAGTTTCAGGACACCCTTCGGGGAGACTGCCTGGCTCGCGGACTCGAAATCGACGTCTGTCCAGGGGCCATGGTCCCGGTACTGGACCTTCCCGGTAACCGGGTCTTTCCGGGCATCGATCCCAAGGGAACGGGCCAGTTTGACGAAGAAGACATCCCGGGACGAGGCAAAGGTCGTCCGGGCCTTGAAAACGCCTTCCGGCGACATGGGAATCCGCCATTCGTCCGCCAGGTCCGTCAGGCGGATGTTTTCCCGGGTCCATCGGATCAATTCTTCCGGCTGGCTCAGGCGGGCTTTCTCTTCCGCAGAAAGGTTTTCCCGGAAGAAGGCCTTGAACGGAGTCAGGAATTCGTTGGCGACCCGGGGCCCGAGAACGGCTGCCGTATCGGTGTAACTGTCCAGGAGATTCTCCATGGTAATGTCACGCAAATCCTTGCTGCTCAGCGTTCCCAAAAGATCCAAGGCCCGTGTGTCGGGATGCCGGGCAAGGAAGTCTCCGATGACTTCGTGGTTACCCATCGAACTGCTCATGAAGCGGGCGGCCCGGGCAGCCTCCTCCTTGGGCAAAGGAAGTCCGGCGGCCCATGCGGCAGCCTCCTCCCGGTCCAGGAAGGTGTCCATATAGGCATGCCGCAGGGAGTCTTCCCGCGCCGTGCGGCGCTGGTTTTCCGCACGCTGCTCCGGAGTGACATCCGGCTTGTTGGCTTGCTCCGGGGGCGGTACGATGTCAATGGACAGCGGTCCTTCCGGCGCCTTGTCGGAGAGGGTGATGGTAACCGAGCCTCCTTCGGCGAAACGGATCCGGGAGAACCCGAAGCGTCCGTCCTTGACGGCCCAGGCGAGCATGTCTCCCTTGCCGGCGGTCAGGAAGGTCTTGCCCTGCGCGTCGGTATATTTGGAGACGGCCGGGTAAAACTCCGCATAGTTGTAAATCATGAACCACACCCGGGCGCCGGGGACCGGCGTTCCGTCTGCCCCGCAGACCAGGACATCGGCCCGGTTGGAGGATCCATAATTGTCGATCAGGTTGATTTCCGTATAGTTAGGCCCTTCGAGCATGACCTCTTCGGGACCGGTGTAGTGGCCGAAGACCTTGGTGTGCATGAGCAGGCCGCGGCTCGCCGGGGCATTGAACCACCCGAGATTCAGGACCGCTTCGGGCTCGCAGGCGCCCATGAAATACCATTTTCCGTCCGCCCAGGCTTCGACCCAGGCGTGGTTGTCGTCTGTATGGGCCCACCGGGGCGTGTAGACTTGCCGGGCCGGGATGCCGACCGAGCGGAGCGCGGCCACGGTGAAGGTGGATTCTTCGCCGCAGCGTCCGAGGGAGGTCCGTACCGAAGCCAGCGGGGAACTGGTCCTGCCGTCCGAGGGCTGGTAGGTCACTTTCTCATGGCACCAGTGGTTGACTTCCAGGATGGCCTTGTCCATCGGCAGGTCTTTCACCCGGGGATACAGTTCGCGGAAGAACACCACGCGCGATGTGTCCAGGTTCTCATTGTTGACCCGGACGGGGAGGACGAAATGGCGGAAAAGGAGTTCCGGGACGGTTTTGCCCCAGGACATCTCTTCCCGGGTACGCAAGGCGGCCCGGACATTCTGCAGATAGTAACCGGTCGGTTCGTCCGTGAGGTCGGCCAGGGGCATGTAAGCATACAGGAACTCCAGGGCTTCCGTCTCCTCGCGGGTCAGCCGCAAGTTGTCCACATAGCCTCCGCCATCGGTCAGGGCACCGTCCCGGACCTGGTAAAAAGCCCGCAGGGTCCCTTCTCCGCCATCCAGCCTTTCCTGCAGGGTATGCTGTACGGTATCCCTGAAGGAAGCGTCGCTGATGAAATGCTTCCCGCCGCAGGAGGAGAGGCAGAGCAGGGCGGCGAGTGCGCCTATAATCCGATGGAAGTCAAATGATTTCATTATTTTTCAGTTTCTTGTGCCAGTCGGCCGGCCAGCTCCATGAAGGCCACGCCGTCCGGGCCGCTTCCCAGGGCGGAAGGTTCGCCGGCATCGCCGCATTCGCGGATACCCTGGACGAGGGGAATCTGGCCCAGCAGGGGGATGCCGAAGCGTTCGGCCATCTTGACGCCGCCGTCTTTTCCGAAGATAAAGTATTTGTTGTCAGGGAGTTCTTTGGGAGTGAACCACGCCATGTTTTCAATCAGGCCGAAAACTTTCCGATGGATTTGTTCGTTCCGGAACATGTCGATCCCTTTTTCCACATCGGCGAGGGCGACCGCCTGCGGGGTCGTAACGATGACCGCTCCTTCCATCGGTATGTCCTGGACCAGTGAGATATGGATGTCACCGGTGCCGGGCGGCATGTCGATCAGCAGGAAGTCGAGGGCGCCCCAGCGGACTTGCAGAATCATCTGTTTCAGCGCATTGCACGCCATGGGACCCCGCCAGATGAGTGCCTGGCCCTCACTGGCGAAATATCCGATCGACATCCATTTCACGCCGTATTTTTCCACGGGGAGGATGACTTCCTTGTCTCCCTCCGCTTCCGCTTCGGGCATCATGCCAGTCGTCCCGGTCATCAAGGGAACGGAAGGACCGTAGACGTCGGCATCGGCCAGTCCGACCTTGTACCCCAGCCGGGCGAGGGCGACGGCCAGGTTCACGGCGACCGTGGATTTCCCGACGCCGCCCTTTCCCGATGCGATGCCGATGATGTGGCGGACCTGGCCGAGTTCTTCCAGCGTCAGGTCGGTCACTTTGTTCTTTTTCTTCGGCGCCGCCTCTTCCTTGACGACGGTCTTGACGTCAATGGTTGTTCCGTACGGCGTCTGCCGGTACAGGACCGCCCGTGCGCTGCCGACCAGGTATTCTGTCAGGGGGTCGCGGTGTTTGGGAAACCCCAGGGTCACTGTGACTGCAGATCCTTGGGCTTCAATGTTTTCAACCATTCCGAGCGAAACGATGTCCTGGTCGCCCTTGCCGGGATGTTTCACCTCCCGGAGCCATTCGAGTATTTCTTTTTCGGTCATTTCGGCGGATTATTTCGACAATTCCATTTCATCCAGCAGGTAACCTGCGCCTCCCAGTTTGTCCATCAGGAAGAGGACATACCGGATGTCCACGCAGATGCAGCGCTGGAGCAGGGGCTCGAACATCACGTCGCTGGACATGGACTCCCAGTTTCCGTCAAAAGCCAGTCCGATCAATTCGCCGTCCGCGTTCAGGACCGGGCTTCCGGAGTTGCCGCCCGTAATGTCGTTGTTGGTGAGGAAACACGTCGGAACCAGGCCGTCAGCACCGGCATACTGGCCGAAATCTTTCTGCTGGTACAGTTCTTTCAGGCGGGCGGGAACAAGGAATTCATAGTTGTTGGGATCCTCTTTTTCCATGACGCCCTTGATGGTCGTATAGTGGCGGTAAAGCACACCGTCTTTCGGCGAATAGGACTGCACTGTCCCGTAGGTCAGGCGCATGGTGGAGTTGGCATCCGGATAGGAGGGTTCACCTTTCTTCCATTCCATCTGTCCGGCCGTGAAGGCTTTCGTGGCAGCCGCCAACTTTTCCTGGCCTCCCGTGTAGGCGGGATACAACCCCATGATTTTCTCCACGATAGCACCCTGCAGGACGAAAGCGGGGTCTTTCCGGATTTCGGAGAGGGGCTTGCCTTCGAGGGCCTTGACTTTTTCTTCGGAGGAGAAGGCGCTCTCGTCAAAGAGTTTGTCTACATAAGCGTCCAGGTCCATGGTGGCGAAATCGCCGATCCGGTTCGGATACAGGGACGGATCCGCGGTTTTGCGGAAAAAGTCGAACATCGCCTTGGCCATCTCGCGCTCGAGCGGGTCATTGTAATCCTTGAACTGGGAGGCCGTAGCCCGGACAGCCTGGGCGATGGCCGCCGCCGTGTCCGGTTTGTTGCGGATGGTGCGGTTGAAAGACTGCAGGAATACGGAAGCATTGCTGACGACACCCGTGCGGTAAATCGACTCGGAAATCCGTGCCACGTCGTTTCCGGCCTGGCGGGATGCGGCGACAACCTCGGAGATCTCCTGCAGGGCTGAGCCATATTTTTCCTGGCGCTTCTTGTTCTTGCCGACCCATTTCATGAATTCGGCTTCCTTTTCCCGTTCACGGCCGATGATGTTCAGGTTGTCGAATGCGAGTTGCTCGCCCTGCCATTTCTTCCATCCGTTCGCGCTGTTGGCAAACTTATTGGCATATTGGAGGCGGACCTTGGGGTCGGCTTCCATGCCGGCCCACATTACGCGCTGGCGGACCGTACGGGCATCCACGGAGACCCCGTATTGCTGCATCATGGCTTCCAGCTGGTCGGCAGTCTGGAAACGCTGGGTGCGTCCCGGGTAGCCCATGATGAAGGAGAAATCGCCTTCGTTCACTCCTTTGAGAGAAACCTTGAGCGCTTGTTTCGGGACATAGGGCACGTTCGTGGGATCATAGGCGGCCGGTTGATTGTCCTTGCCGGCATAGACGCGGAACATGGAGAAGTCACCGGTGTGGCGGGGCCACATCCAGTTGTCGGTTTCGCCGCCGAACTTGCCCACCGATGCGGGCGGGGCGCCGACAAAACGGATGTCGCTGTATGTCTTGTAGACAATCAGGTAATAGACATTGTTATTGTAGAAACTCTGGACGCGGGCGGTGCAGTTCGGGAAATCCGTGCCGGCCTTTTTCTGGAGCTCCTGGGCCGCTTCTTCAAGCGCTTTCTCGGCCAATTCTTCTTTGTTTTCGGCTTTCTTGTTCTGTTTCAAGGCGTCTTGATAAGCCTTGTCCAGGATGGATGTGACATCGTCCATGTATTCCAGGAAGGTAACGGTCAGTCCGGGAACCGGAAGTTCCTCTTTGCGGTTCATGGCCCAGTAGCCGTCCTCCAGGTAGTTGTGCTCCGGAGTGGACAGGCCTTGGATGGAGCCGTATCCGCAGTGATGGTTGGTCACCAGCAGCCCTTCCTTGGAAATGATTTCTCCCGTGCAGCCGCCGCCGAAGTGGACGATGGCGTCCTTGAGGGAAGAATGGTTGATGCTGTAAATCTGTTCAGGGGTCAGCCGGCATCCGAGGGAAGACATCGCATCTGCGTTCATTTTTTGGAGAAGCGGAAGCATCCACATGCCTTCGTCGGCTTTTGCCGGAATCAGGGTCATCGCGAGGACTGCGATGACGCAGAGAATTTTTTTCATTGTATTGTTCGATTTAGTAGTTTCGCTCTTTGAAGCAGTTCTATTTACAAAGATAGTATTTTTCCGGGTCAGCCGAACAAAGTCGGCTCCAGTTCTTTGGGGTGGAAACTCATCCGGTGCCAGGGAGTGTATCCGTAGCGACGGATGGCTTCGATGTGTCCGGGCGTCGGATAACCCATGTTCCGGTCCCAGCCGTACTGGGGATAATCCGCGGCGATTATCCGCATGAAAGCGTCCCGGTGCGTTTTTGCCAGGACGGAAGCCGCAGCGATGCTGGCATAGGTCGCGTCCCCTTTGACGACGGTGATCCAGTCTTTCCGGGTATATGCGTCGAAGGATTTGAACCGGTTGCCGTCCACGAGGAGAAACTCCGGCCGGACGGCCAGTTTGCGGACCGCCCGCTGCATGCCGAGGATTGAGGCCGCCAGGATATTGACCTGGTCGATCTCGTCGGGCTGCACGGCCTCGACGGCCCATGCAACGGCTTCTTTCTCAATGATTTCTTGAAGCTCTTCCCGCGCTTTTTCCGACATTTGTTTCGAATCGTTCAGCAACGGATGGTAAAAGCCGTCAGGCAGAATGACGGCCGCAGCATAAACGGGTCCGGCCAGGGGTCCCCGGCCGGCTTCGTCCAGACCGGCCTCCAGCAGGCTCTCCGTATGTCTGGTTTTCAAATGGATTTCTTTTCCGGGCACAATAAAGGAGTCCGGAATGTTTCCCGGACAGGGATGCAAGATACGAAATTACTTTGATTATTCTTGTCCGGCGTTCTTCAAAGCCGACCGCTGGTACGCGATGATATCATCCTTGGCAGCGAGCAGTTCCTCCTTCCCCGCGAGTTTTTCCTCCAGGGAGGCAATCTGTTTCCGGAGTTCTTCCAGCTGGGACTCGTATTCTTTCCGGAGGGTGACAACGCGCTCATTATAGGTCAGCCGGACTTCTGTGAGGTCCTGGAGTTCATCGGGGCCGAACGGCTCGTAGCCGAAGACCAGGCTTTCCGTCGTTGTCCCGAGTATCTGGGCTATCTGGGGAAGATGTGCATTCAGCATCTGTGTGGATCCGCATTCGATGTTCCGGTATGCGTTGCGTTTCAGTCCGATCCTGTCCGCCATCTCTTCCTGTGAGATGGCAGCCTTTTTCCGCAGCCTGCTGATGTTCGCTTTGATTGTCGTGTCGTCCATTTCCGGGATAGCAGTTCTTCCGGAAACAAAAATACAGCGATGCCGGGTGGATTGCTGACATGTTTTTGTGTACTATGACCATAAAAACAGTGCAAATGAACCAAAAAACATCACAAGATTTAAAAAAAGACAACAAATTCAGTCCATTTTTTCCTGTTTCCAGTCTACTTTTCCTTGTCCGGGAGGAGGAAGCCTGCGACCTTTGTCCCGGAATAAAAATGAAGAAATCATGGAAAACGAAAAAACCTGGCAGGCGTATGAATGGATCGTCCGGCTGCTGACAGAAGAGAAGATGTATTGGGCTCCGTCGCATTCGTTCCGGGGATTGTGCCGGCTGGCCGGCGCGCGGCCCGGTGCCGTGGATGCGGTCTTCCGGGCGGAACTGGGCATGAGCGGCCGGGCCTATATGGAGTGCCTGCGGGCGGCGGCCTGGGGACGTGTTTGCGCCCTTTTCAGGGCGCCAGTGCCGGGTCAGGACCCCGGGAAATCATTTTAAAACGGCTTCTTATTGTTATTGCGTCAATAATTTATTAGTTTTGCACGGATATACCTTTTGGTTAAAAAAATATATTAGTAACACCACAATACATTATGAAATCTTATTCTACCAAAGACATCCGTAATGTGGTCCTCCTTGGCAACACGAGAGCCGGAAAGACCACGTTGGCGGAAGCCATGCTTTACGAGGGTAAAGTGATCGACAGGCGCGGCTCTGTTGAGGCAAAGACGACAGTTTCTGACAACACTGAGTTCGAGCAGACCAACCAGAAGTCCGTTTACGCAACTCCGCTTTATGCCGAATTCATGAACACGAAAATCAACTTCGTGGACGCTCCGGGTTCGGACGATTTCAGCGGCGGTGCCATCGCGGCTTTCAAGGTTTGCGAAAACAGTGTGCTGGTTGTCAATGCTCAGCAGGGCGTAGAAGTCGGAACGGAAATTTTTGCAAGGTATGCCAATCAGTACGGTGTTCCGATGATCGTCGCGGTCAACCATCTTGATGCGGAGAAGGCAGATTGGGACATGACCCTGAATTCTCTGAAGGAAACCTTTGGCGGCAAGATCATTCCGGTTCAGTTCCCGGTCAATGCCGGAACCGGTTTTGACGGCTTCGTGGATGTTCTTTCCATGAAATATTACAAGTTCAAGGACGAGAACGGAACCCGCGAGGAACTCGACATCCCCGCCCAGTATGCCGACCAGGCAGAAGAGCTTCGCCAGGCTTTGATGGAAAAGGCCGCCGAAGGGGATGACGCGCTCATGGAGAAATTCTTCGACACCCTCGAACTTTCCGCCGAAGAGATCGCTACCGGTCTGGCAGCCGGCCTGAAGAAGGGCGAGGCGATGCCGGTCTTCTGCGTTTCTGCGAAGAAGGACATCGGCGTGAAGAAACTCATGGAATTCATTATCAACGCGGGTGTTTCCCCGGTCGGAACAGTCCAGGAAACGGTTGAAGGCGGCCAGATCGAGTGCAAGCCCGAGGGCCCTGTCAGCCTCTTCATCTTCAAGACCAGTGTCGAGCAGCACCTGGGTGAGGTTTCTTACTTCAAGGTGATGAGCGGTGTCCTGAACGAGGGTGCCGATTTGACGAATCCCGAAACAGGGAACGGCGAGCGCCTCAGCGCGATCTATGCTGTTGCTGGTTCCAAGAAGGAAAAGGTCGCGTCCATCAGCGCCGGTGACATCGGCTGCGTCATGAAACTCAAAGCCGGCAAGACCGACGTCACGCTGGCCGAATCCGGCGTGGATGCCATCACGCACATGGTGTTCCCGGATGCCAAGTATCGTTGCGCCGTCAAGGCGACCGATAAGAATGACGAGGCGAAAGTCGGTGATGCGCTCAACAAGATCGCTGCCCAGGATCCGACCATCAACGTTGAATATTCCAAGGAATTGCGCCAGACGATTCTCAGCGGCCAGGGCGAACAGCATATCAACTTGGTGAAGTGGAGAATCAACAACGAGTTCAAGCTCAATATCGAACTCTTTGCTCCGAAGGTGCCTTACCGGGAGACCATTACGAAGGTCGCTACGGCGCGTTACCGTCACAAGAAGCAGTCCGGCGGTGCCGGTCAGTTCGGTGAGGTCGCCATCCTGATCTGCCCGATCGTCGAAGGCGTAGAATTCACGAACAAGTTCAAGATTGACGGCAAGGATACGGAACTCAAGGTCAAGAACCGCCAGGAATTCGAACTGGAATGGGGTGGCAAACTTGAGTACGTCAACTGCGTCGTCGGTGGTGCGATCGATGAAAGTTTCATGCCGGCTATCCTCAAGGGTATCAACGACAAGATGGCGGAAGGTCCGCTTACCGGATCCTATGCCCGTGACATCCGCGTGTATGTCTACGACGGTAAGATGCACCCGGTCGACTCCAAGGAAATCGCCTTCATCCTCGCAGCCCGCAACGCTTTCAAGGAGGCATTCCGCAATGCCGGTCCGAAGATCATGGAACCGATCTACAATGTGGACATCCTGACTCCTTCAGAGTATGTCGGCCCGTGTATGTCCGACCTGAACGGCCGTCGCGGCATGATCATGAACCAGGATATGGACGGGAACTTCACGGTTCTCCACGCCCGCGTTCCGCTTGCCGAGCTTTACCGGTATTCCACCGTTCTGAGCTCGCTGACCGGCGGTAGCGCTACGTTCACGATGAAGTTCGCGGAGTACCAGCCTGTTCCGGCTGATGTCCAGAGTAAGCTGCTGGCAGAATACGCTGCCCAGGAGTCTGACGAAGACTAGTACTTTCCTCAATAAGCAAGCGGCTGACCAAAGATTTTTGGCCAGCCGCTTCCGTTTTTGGGGATGAGGCAGCAGGGAGCGTGCTCGCTCAATCAGAGATTGTCGGGGGCCCCGTTTCGACACCCGTCTTCCGTCCCGGGGATTTCCCGGCTTTTCGCCGTTCCGTCGCCCGTCTTCCGTCCCAGTTGCCGGTTTCTATTGACCAGGGCCACTGTCTTCCGTTCCGGGACCTGCGGAACGGTACGCCCCTTTCGGGGCTATCCTTCCCGTCGCTACGGACACCCCATCGATCGGAGATTGTCGGGGGCCCCGTTTCGACACCCCACCAATCGGAGATTGTCGGGGACCCCGTTCTTCGCGCCGGGCCCCTTCCGCTCACACGGCCGCGGACGGCCATGCCGCCCGCAGGCCCCCGGACTGCAGCCGATCACGCGCCGGCCGCCCTACCAGATTCTTCGCCGTGCCCTTCATCGGGCTCCGGACGGTCTCAGAATGGAAGTTGTTGGACAGTTCGATTCTTCTCTGCCCTTTTACCACTCTGCCCCTTTGCCCCTCTGCTCCAGACCTCGATTACGTACGTTCGCTCATTCGTCTTCCCGTAAAAAGGCATTTGACAGGACAAGGCCTTGGAGGTGCCTGTAGGCGGGGTTTGCGTCAAATGACCGGCCTGCAACGGGGGTCATTTGACATGCCCCTGGCTCTGACACGTCTCTATCCAATACTCGTGTAAAGTGCCTTTTCCCGGCCACGACTAGAGGGGGGGCCTCCAAAACTGGGCCATGAAATGAAAAACCGACTGTGTATTTTCATTTCATGGCGCGTTTTCCCGGCGATTAGCCTCAAATACAGCCACGAGATGAAAAAGTCATTACATTCTTTCATTTCATTGCAACGCGGGTGGGACAGTTCGATTCTTCTCTGCCCTTTTACCCCTCTGCCCCTTTACCCCTCTGCCCCTTTACCCCTTTGCTCCAGACCTCGATTACGTACGTTCGCTTATACGTCTTCCCGTAAAAAGGCATTTGACGTGACAAGGCCTTGGAGGTGCCTGTAGGCGGGGTTTGTGTCAAATGACCGGCCTGCAACGGGGGTCATTTGACGGCATGCCCCATTTGAGTGCCCTGCATGGGGCCATCGTGTAAAGTGCCTTTTTCCGAGAAGATCGCGTCAAGTACCGAATGCCTCAGCCCGAGGGGTCAGGCCCACTGAATCTGCCCCACTACCCTTTACGTTTATCTAAGTAATTATACTTAAATTCATGTAAAAAGTTGTGTTTGCGGGTGTTCGGTAGTTGGCAGAATGAAAAAGAATGCTTAGTTTTGGAGAGCATGCGTCTCCCCCTGTCGCCAGTCATGCTGTGAAGTCCAGGCCGGTGCCTGCGCGGATAAACACGGAACGCTGTATGCTAAGGGGGGGGGAGAAATAATGATGGGCCTTAACGGGCCGGTGAAGTAACTCTTAAAAAAGATACGAAGTAACCCTTAAAAAGATACAGAGATGAGACGAATTGGCAGGTGGATAGAGATATTGGCGCTGAGTGCGCTGGTATCGCTGGCAACGGTCGGATGCAAGGGCGGGAAGGAAGACGGGCCGGGTGAGGCTTCGGAGGTGAAGGTGACGGGCGTGAGCATCAGCCCGAACAATTCCAAGATCAAGGTAGGCGAGACGGTCGCATTGACGGCAACGGTAAGTCCGAACAATGCGGGCGACAAGCGCGTGACGTGGACGAGCGGGAACGAGTCGGTTGCGACGGTGAGCCAGAGCGGTGTGGTGACCGGCGTGAGTGCCGGTCTGGTGGCGATTACGGCGACGAGCATGGACGGCGGCAAGACCGGGACGGCGAGCGTGACGGTAGAGACCGGCGGAA
>Ga0256405_10006093_pt1 | contig 19766 bp, 15 predicted proteins | sample RumenRJG_02DNA_FD_189096 | JGI IMG/M metagenome (GOLD analysis project Ga0256405, IMG submission 189096) | Bovine rumen microbial communities from Lethbridge, Alberta, Canada - RJG_02 | ecosystem: Host-associated > Mammals > Digestive system > Stomach > Rumen | place: Canada: Alberta... | reverse complement strand
TACAAAACGAAGAAAGTTATGTAAGTCAACGAATAAGTTGAATACTAACGTAAAAGGTTTTATAAAATAGAAATATTTTATACTCTCTCTCTTAATATCCTCGTGTTTATTTAATGTTTGTCGCAATCGACAAACTTTTTTTTGCCTAAAATTTGCCGGTAATATTAAATTATAGATTGCTTTATATTTTTATATCCTAAAACTATTTTTCTATTTTTGGTACAAATTTGGTACACTAAATCTAAATTTTTATATAAATTTTACTTTTTTACTTTTTATATCTATTTTTTGCGAAAAGACCTAATTTCTGTAGTAATACAACACAATCACTGTTATTTCAGAAAATTAAATTTTATAACTTGACAATCGAGGTAACGTAGTAAATACTATCAGTATAGGTGCAAGCCCTAAAGAAATACGACTTCTTTAAGACTTGACTTCTGACCTTATAATCAGAAAATAATAATTTATAAAATCGCTATAATTACCATTATGGCGATTTTTATTGTTAATTATTTTCTATGGTAAAAAATATGTAATATTTGATAGAATGTATTGTAAATATCTTTTATACTTGAAATATGAAAAAGATTAAAGTTCAAAGTCGAATTTCAGTTTTTCTTCTTGCAGTTATTATAATTGTTTGTGTTGTATTAATTGGTATTATATTCTATTTTGTTGTTTTGGATAAGACTTCTACGTTTTCAGGGAAAACAAAAAGTGATGGATGGGAATTAATTTCCTGCCTTCTGTTTTTTATACCTTTACTATTTAGGGAGGTAATGAAAAAGGGACAGTATGTTTCGGATTTAGTAGTAGCAGATAGTTTTATTCGTATAATATACAAAGAAAAAGGTAAAATTACAGAAATTAAAACTATTGAAAATTCTGATATAAAATTGTTCAATGTTGATGTTCATATAAATGTTATTAATATCGGAAGGCGAAAATCTGCTGAAGTAACAAACTATGTAACTATAAAATTGCGTTCGGGTGAAACTATGTCTTTTGATGCCGTACCATCTGCTACAGAATTTAGTATGTGTGCATATAAGTTTATTTTGGAATTATTAAAAGTTTCTGAAAATATCCCTAATTTTAAATACAAAGTATATACTGATGAGGAGGTTTTCAAAGAAGATATTCAATATTTTGCAAAATATGGTAAGAGATTGCCTTTACACAAAAAGAAAGGCGGTAAAGCTTTAATTGTTTTATATGTTTTATTTACAGCTTTTATTCTCGCAGATATTTATTTTATAGTTACCTTTTGTTTTCATGATTATATTCCAAATGTAACGTTAAATTCTAATGAATCAAAGTATATAGAATTATATGATGATGCTAATGAATACTATACTCAATATAATGACTATGACAGAGCTTTACAATATTTATCCGAAGCAAAAATTTATGTGAATAATGATTATCAATTATATTTGTTGGAAGCATATATTTATAAATGTAAATATAGTTATCGTGAGGTTTTGAATTCGGCGAATAAAGCTATTGCTTTATTAAATTCAAAACAAAAATCTGTTTATAATAAAGTAAAAAGATTTAATTTTCCAGGAATTAGCAAGTCAGGACTTGTCTCAGCGTATACTTTGAAAGGACAAGCTCATTACAGCTTAAAAGAGTATGCTCTTTCTGCTGATGCTTATACATATGTTATAAAAAATTGTTTTTATAAGTATACTAATGCATATTTCTGGCGTGGTGTTGCTAAATATAATGCCGGAGATAAACAAGGTGCATTAATTGATTTTCTTGAACATCGAAGTATTATCTATAAATATTTTGAAGAAATGTCAGATATGACGTATCCGGTTTATACACAAGAAGATTTGTCTCTTGTTAATGAGTGGATTTCTGCGTGTAAGAATTAATAGTCTTTATCTCTTGAAAAGGTTACGTGATTTTATTATAATTAGTACGTGATATTTAGTTATAAAGGAGACAATATGCCAACATATATAGAAGACGTTGTAGCAAGACAGATACTTGATTCAAGGGGAAATCCTACCGTAGAAGTAGATGTTAAATTATCAAGTGGTGTCGTAGGCAGGGCCGCAGTGCCTTCAGGGGCTTCTACCGGTTTGTTTGAAGCGTTAGAACTTCGTGATAATGATGAAACACAATATATGGGTAAAGGTGTATTGAAAGCTGTTGATAATGTAAATACAAAACTTGCACCGGAACTAATTGGAGAAAATGCCGCTCATCAACAAGAAGTTGACCGAATAATGAGAGAATTGGACGGAACTGATAATAAATCAAAATATGGAGCGAATGCAATATTGGGTATCTCTCTGGCATGTGCAAAGGCTTCGGCAAATGCTTACGGTTCTCCTTTATATCGATATTTAGGCGGAATTAATGCGATGACATTACCTGTTCCTATGATGAATATTATTAATGGTGGTGTTCATGCTGATAATAATGTAGATTTTCAAGAATTTATGATAGCTCCTGTTGGTGCAACTTGTTTTAGAGAAGCTATAAGAATGGGTACAGAAGTTTTTCACCATTTGAAAGCAATTTTAAAAGAAAAAGGTTATGTAACTTCTGTTGGTGATGAAGGCGGATTTGCTCCTAATTTGTCTTCTAATGAAGAAGCTCTTTGTTTTATTGTTGAGGCTATTGAGAAAGCCGGATATACAACAGAGCAAATTAAAATTTGTCTGGATGTTGCGTCAAGCGAATTTTATGAAGATGGTAAATATACTTTAGCAGGTGAAAATAGAACTTTATCCAGAGAAGAAATGGTTGACTTTTTAGAAGAATGGGTAGATAAGTACCCAATTATTTCTGTAGAAGATGGTATGGCTGAAGAAGATTGGGAAGGCTGGGAAATGCTTACTCGAAAAATTGGACATAAATGCCAACTCGTGGGTGATGATTTATTTGTTACTAATACCAAACGCCTAAGTGAAGGTATAAAAAGAGGCATAGGAAATTCTATTTTAATAAAAGTAAATCAAATAGGTACTTTATCAGAAACTCTTGATGCAATTGCAATGGCTCAAGCTGCAGGATATACAACAATTATTTCACATCGTTCGGGAGAAACTGAAGATACATTTATTGCTGATTTAGCAGTTGCAACGAACAGTGGACAAATAAAAACAGGTTCTGCTTCTCGTTCTGATAGAATGGCTAAGTATAATCAGTTAATAAGAATTGAACAAGAAATAGGTCCGGCTGCTAAATATCTGGGTTTAGAAGCATTTAGCGGTCATAAATCTGCAAATAAACTTTGCCGACAAAGATAAGTTTAATGATATCTTAAATCGTTCAATAATCGCTTTACAATTTAAGTTAAAGTCTTTACATCATGGATTTAAAAGTGTATTATAATATCATTAAATGATGGGTTTAATTGTTCAAATAAGGAGCAAATTTTGGTAGAAAAGTATAATATAAAAGGCGGAACACCATTAAGAGGTGAAGTTAATATAGGCGGAGCTAAAAATGCTGTCCTTAAACTTATGGCTGCATCTATACTTGTTAAAGGTGCTACTAAAATTCATAATGTTCCGGATTTAACAGATGTTGAGATTATGTTGAGTGTTATTGAAGAACTTGGAGCTAAAACTCGATATAATCGTTCTGCTAAATCAATTGAAATAGATGCATCAGAATTGACAAGTGTTACAGCTAAATACGAACTTGTAAGTAAAATGAGAGCATCTTTTATTATATTAGGTGCACTGGTTTCCAGATGCAGAGAAGCTGTTGTTGCTTTGCCGGGCGGATGTGCAATTGGTGAACGCCGTGTTGATTTCCATATAAAAGGCTTAGAAGCTATGGGAGCTAAAATTAAGATTGAAAATGGCTATGTTATTGCCAAAGCTCCAAAATTGACGGGTTGTGATATTTATTTGGATATTCCTTCTGTTGGTGCTACTGAGAATTTGATGCTTGCTGCAATTTTGGCTGATGGTTGTACAAAAATTCAAAATGCCGCAAGGGAACCTGAAATTATTGATTTGGCAAATTTCTTAAATGCTATGGGTGCTGATGTTATAGGTGCAGGTACTTCTGATATTACTATCAATGGTGTCAATCAAGAAGATTTGCATGAAATAGAATACACTACAATTCCTGACAGAATTGAAGCCGGTACTTTTATGACAGCTGTTGTTGCAACAAGAGGTAAAGCTGTTTTAAAAAATATTTTTCCGGCACATTTAACATTCTTTACTAATAAATTATTAAAAATGGGTGCAAATATAAAATTAATTTCTCCAACTGCAATTGAAGTTTCGTGTAAATCACGATTGAATACAGTTAATTTCGTAACACAACCATATCCAGGTTTCCCTACTGATTTACAGTCTATGGCAATGGTATTGCTTTCTACTGCTAACGGTGTTGGTATTATTACTGAAAGCTTGTATGAAAACAGATTTATGCAAGTTCCAGAATTAAGAAGAATGGGTGCGGATATTCATCAAGACAGAAACCATGCAATTATAAAAGGTGTCAAAAAATTAAATGGTACAACATTAAGAGCCAGTGATTTGAGAGCCGGTGCCTCTCTTGTTGTAGCTGCTCTAATGGCTGAAGGTTCTTCTATTATTGAAAATCTTTATCACATAGATAGGGGTTATGAGAATTTTGAACAAAAAATCACTCTCTTGGGTGGTAAAATTGAAAGGTTTGATTCTGATATTACTTCCAATGAAGATTTAAAGGGGGTTTATAATGCCGGAATATAAACGTTGGTATGATCACGATCCTTTGTTATTGGAAGTGGTTAATTTACTTAAAAATTATCAAACAGAACTAAAAAAACAAGCTGAAGTATTTTTGGCAAAAATTGAAGAAAAAGTTTCAAAAGATGCTATGCTTAGATTTTATGAAATGGTTAAACCTGCAAATGGTTCTCGCTGGTACGATAAAGATCCTGTTATTTCTATGACGGTTGAATTATTAAGAGTTGTGCCTCCTGATGTTCAAAGACAATGTGCTGAGCATTTTATTAATGCTTTAAAATCTATGGGAATTGATTATCAAAGTCCTAACATTGTTTCTGACAATGAGTCTGGCAATCTTGATTCTTCGGATAGTAATTCCGTTGATAATTCTATTGTTGGAAATGATGCGGTATAAGTTTTGACCAGAGCATTTGTATTGACTTATGTTTAGTTTTAATAGTTGTGAAAATTTAATTGCTTTTAAAAATAATGTTTTAAAAAGTAAATCCTTTACTGTGAGCGGAGTTACATCTTTTTTACGTTTATTTTTACTTAAAAAGCTTTTAGGGTATACTGATAAAAAACTGTTATATATTACTTCGTCAGAACAATCAGCTTTAAAATATCAAAATGATTTAAAAAAAATATTTGATTTAAATTCTGAAATTTTCCCTTTTCAGGAAATTTCATTGTATGAATCTGTTTCCAGAAATAAGTATGAGTATGCAAAACAACTGGAATTATTGAAAAAACAGCCTGATATTTTATTTGCACCGGTGAAATGTTTATTGGAATTGTTTCCTGATAAAACTTTTTTTACAAAAAATTCGATTGCTATTAAAAAAAATCAAGAAATAAATTTAAAAGAATTTATTCAAAACCTTGTCAGATTAGGTTATAAAAGAGAAACAATGGTAACTGATATTGGAGAATTTTCTGTAAGAGGTGATATCATTGATATTTATGCAATGATGGATTATCCTGTAAGAATTGAACTTTGGGGTGATGAGATTGTTGACATTAGATTTTTTAATAATGAAACTCAAAAATCTATTTCAAAATGTGAAAATATTTTAATTTATCCTTGTTTTAAATTTATAGCAGATGATTACAGCGAAGGCGTTGAAGTTTATCAATCAAATTACAATGACAATCTTATAAGTCTTTTAGAATATTTTAAAGATTATATTATTATTTTTGATGAAACATCGGAAATATATTCAAAATATAAACTTTTTGATGAAAATTTTGAAAAACAATATGAACAGCTTTTAACTCAAGAAAGTACGATTACTTTAAAGTCTAAAAACCATGTTCCTTTTGAGTATTTTATAAAAAAAATTGCAGGTTTTGTAAAAATTGGCTTTAATAATTTTATAGATGCCTATGATGATAATATTATTGAATTTAATTCATCTGTTATGAAGAATTTTAATGCAGATATTCACGAATTTATAAACTATTTAAAAGGAAAAAAGAACTATGAAATTGTAATTGCAACAGATTTTGCAAAGCGGATAGAAGAATTTTTAAAAGAAAATGAGATATTTAATAAAGTTGAATTTATTCCTAATATAACTTCTCATGGCTGTGAAATTGAGGATTTAAAATTGATTCTTATAACAGATAGAGAGTTGTTTAATAAGCGATCAAAAGAAATTACTTCAAGTAAAAAATCTTACTACAAAGAAAAACCGGAATATATTGAAAGTATAAATGATATAAAAGAAGGAGAATATGTAGTTCATTCTATACATGGAGTCGGAATTTATAAAGGCTTAAGCCAGCAAAAAATTGATAATGCATACAAAGATTATTTGACAATTGAATACGCAAATAATGATAAATTACATATTCCTGCAGAACAAATTAATTTGCTTTGCCGATATAGAGGTTCAGGTTCCGTTAAACCTAAGTTATCCAGAATGGGTGGTTCAGATTGGGAAAATACAAAATTAAAAGTAAAGAAAGAAGTTGAATTTATTGCTTATGATTTATTGGAATTATATGCAAAACGAAAATTAAAAGAAGGTATAAAATTTGATGAAGATTCATCCTTGCAGGTCGAAATGGAGGATGCATTTGAATATACCGAAACACCGGATCAAATGCGAGCAATAAATGAAGTTAAGGCAGATATGGAATCAGAAAATCCAATGGACAGATTAATTTGTGGTGATGTTGGTTTTGGCAAGACAGAAGTTGCAATGAGAGCCTTATTTAAGGCTGTTGTATCCGGTTATCAAACAGCCGTTATCGTTCCTACAACTATTTTGGCTTTGCAGCACTATCAAACTATTTTCGAAAGATTTAAACCTTTCGGCATAAATGTTGAACTTTTGTCCAGATTTAGAACATCAAAAGAACAAAAAGAAACGTTGAAAAATCTTGCATTGGGTAAGTGTGATGTTGTTGTTGCAACGCATAAACTTTTACAGGATAATGTTGTTTTCAAGAATTTAGGTTTATTGGTTGTAGATGAAGAGCATAGATTTGGAGTCAGACATAAAGAAAAATTAAAGAAATTGAAAGAAAATATTGATATTCTTACTATGTCTGCAACACCTATTCCAAGAACACTTTATATGTCATTGTCAGGAATAAAAGATATGTCAGTGATTAATACACCTCCAAAAAATAGGTTACCTATAAAAACTTTTGTGGGAGAAATAAATGAGACAACGTTGAAAAATGCAATAATGCATGAACTTGACAGAGAAGGGCAGGTTTTTTATCTCTACAATAGGGTTGAAACAATAGAAGAATATAAGCTTCAATTACAAAAATTAATTCCAAATGCAAGAATAGTTGTAGGCCATGGTCAAATGGATGAAAAATTGTTGGAAAAAGTTATGGTGGATTTTGCAAACAGAGAATACGATATTTTGCTTTCAACAACTATAATTGAATCAGGATTAGATATTCCGAATGCTAATACGATAATTATACATGATGCTGATAAATTTGGTCTGGCACAACTTTATCAACTTAGAGGAAGAGTTGGGCGGAGTGAAAAACAAGCCTTTTGTTATTGTTTTTACAAACCGGACAAAAATTTAACTAAAGATGCACGAGAAAGACTTGAGGCTATAAAAGAATTTACAACACTCGGGAGTGGTTATCAAATTGCTTTGAGAGATATAGAAATAAGAGGTGTTGGAAATATTTTAGGAACAAAACAACATGGACATATGGTAAATGTTGGTTTTGATACATATTGTAATTTACTTGAAGATGCGGTTAATGAACTTCAAGGTAAAGTCGTTTCTCATAAAATTCCTGCTATTGTTGATTTAAATGTAACTGCCTTTATTCCGGATGAATGGGTTGGTTCTAAAGAACAAAAAATGATTGAATATAAACGATTATCTGATGTTGATAACCAAACTGAATTGGAATATATAGTCGAAGAATGGAAAGATAGATTTTCAAAAATGCCTGAATGTGTCGTAAATTTAATCAATTTAATCAAATTAAGACTTGCGGCTACTGATATTTCTATAAGTTTGATAAGAGAAACTCAAGATAATATTAGAATTTATACTCCATTTACTCAAGCAGAATGGAGAATACTGTATAATAAAATACCAAAAGAACTTACGAAAAAATTAAAATTTACTATTGCTCCTAAAACTGCAGAAAATGCTAATTCTATACTTCTTTTCGATAATAGTTATATGAACTTTAATGAACAATTTAACATGTTGGAGGATTTGTTTTATAATATTTATAAGTTAAGTTACGAATATAATCAGTAAAAGAGGTAATATTATGAATACAAAAAAAATTCTATTAACATTAGTTATATCAATGTTTGTATTTACGGGTTGTTCTTTTAATAAGAATAAAGATGCAATTATTGAAGTTAATGATAAAGTTATTACAAAATCTGAATTTGAAAAAGACTTTAATAAAGAAATTAATAATCCTGTGTTTAAACAACTTGGTATAAATACAAAGTCTAAAAATGGCTTTATGTATCTTTTGATTAAAGGTAGAGTTATTAATAATCTTATTGTTAAAACTCTCGTAAATCAAGAAATTGAAAAGAGAAATATTAAAGTAACTGAAAAAGATGTTGATAAAGCTATAAAAGATAAAATTCAACAAGTAGGTTCAAAAGCTAAATTTAACGAAATTTTAAAACAAAATGGAGTTACACCGGCAGAATATAAAAAAGAATTAACCGAAGAATTAAAGTTAGAAAAACTTGTTGATATGATTAAAACTGTAAAAGTAACAGAAGCAGATGCAAAAAAATACTACAATGCAAATGAAAGTAGTTTTAAATATCCTGATAAAGTTAGAGCATCTCATATTTTAATATCTGCAAATCCTTATGAAATAAGAGAAAATTTAAAATTAAAAAATAAAAATTTATCTGATGATGAGATTGAAAAACTAGTAGAAGAAGAAATGAATGCAAAACTAAAAGAAGCTGAAAAAGTTTTGGCACAAGTGAAAAAAGATCCTACGTCATTTAAAAAACTTGCAAAAGATTTATCTGACGATACAGAGTCAGCAAAACAAGGTGGTGATTTAGGATTTTTTGCTTCTCAAGAAATGGTAGAACCTTTTTCAAAAGCTGCTTTTAGTATGAAACCAAATACTATAAGTGAAATTGTAAAAACTCCTTATGGTTATCATATAATTATGGTAACGGACAGAATGGCTGCAGGTAAGGATTCATTTGAAGATGTTAAACAAGAAATAATGATGAAACTTGAACAAGATAAAAAAGTTGAAGTTTTTGAAAATTTTGTTGATGATCTTAAAAAGAATGCAAAAATCGAATATATTGATGATAATTATAATCCTGAAAAATTATCAAATGAATTAAAAAATCAGGCTGCATCTAATCCGGTTGCCAATGAAGAAATAAATGAAGCTAATCATTCGGCAACTCCTGAACCATCTGCAAATAGTTCTGATAAAAATTCCGGTAATAAAGCTGCTTCTGAAGGTTCAAATTCAGCTGAATAATTTTATTAGGTTGCAATAACTATTTAATAATAAATAAGTCCTTTAATGATGTTAGAGGACTTATTTGTATTTAAGTTGTGAATATTATATTAATAAAAAATAAAGCAGTTCATAAGCCGTGTTCTGTTTTTGTGTAATCATCTGTCTGGTAATTTGATTGCTCAAATTCTCTAGCGATATGTCTGAAGTTGGCGGACAACCTTTAAAACCTTCAAGTTTATCTTGCATTCTGCTCGGGGTTACCTGACCAATAATTCTCATTATTGTCGGTGAAGCTCTTAACTCACCGTTGCACCATCGCCTGTGATTAAGTATTAATCCATCGGCAGTATATTTTCTGTGGCCCTATCCACCGGCTTGCACCGTCCGGAGTTTCTCCGGGAGCTTGTCCTTGAATGCACGGACTTTCCTCATATAATTTTTATACGCGATTACCCGACTGCTTTATTAATTTAATATTATCATAAAAATTATTGAATGCGGGAAAATCTAAAGTTTTCTGATAAAAAACACATATTGTAATAGCTATTGATGTTTCTTTATTCTTCTTGTCGGTTTTTGTATGATTTGATTTTTTATTTATGGTATGTTTCGTGTTTTAATATTTTGAAAGCTCTATATATTTGTTCTAATAATATTAATCTTGCAAAAGTGTGTAAAAATGTCATTTTTGAAAAACTTAATTTATAATTCGCTCTTGCTTTTACATTTTTTCCTATTCCGCAGGAAGAGCCTATTACAAAAACTACTTCATTAATTCCGCTATTGCATAATTCATTTACTTTTAAAGAAAATTCTTCCGAAGATAGTTGTTTCCCTTCGATTTCGAGTGTTATTAAGTATGTATCGCTATTTATATTTGATAATATTTTTTCTCCTTCTTGGTTAAGAATATTATCTGTTAAATTTTCATCTTTAATTTCAATAGGGTTTATCTCTATTATTTCCACTGAAGTATAAGGCTTAAGACGTTTTAAAAATTCATCAATACCTTCTTTTATGTATGTTTCTTTAATTTTTCCTAGAGCTATTATCTTAATTTTCATTTGATATGTATATTGATTGAGATGGGAATGCAAAACTTATGTTTTCTGCTCTGAAATTTTTTATAATTTCTAAAATTACATTTTCTTTTACTCTTCTGTAATTAGTTAAATCTCCATATTTAACATACGCTTGAAGATGTATATCAATTGAGCTTGAATTTAATTTTTCCAAATATATTAAAGTGTCATTTGTTACAACTTCATTATTATTTCTAATTATTTGTTTTAATATTTCAATTGCCTTTTCAATTTTGTCATTGGGAGTGTCATATGTAATTCCGATAACTTCATCAATTCTTCTTTGCTCTATTGCTGAAATATTTGTTATTAAAGAATTTGCGACAATATTGTTTGGAATAGTGATTATTGAATTGTCAAGAGTTTTTAGTTTAGTTGAGCGTAAATTTATGTCAAATACAGTTCCTTCAACATCTCCGATTTCAACATAATCTCCTAAATCAAATACTTTGTCATACAGGATAGAGACAGAACCAAAGATGTTAGCAATAGATTCTTTCGCAGCAAAGCTGATTGCCATTCCGATAATACCAAAACCGGCAACAAGAGAGGTCATTGAATACCCGTGTGCTTGCATTACAGAGGCAGCTATAATGAATAAAACAAGAGTTTTTATTACTTTTTTAAGTATTGGGCAAAAACTTAGTAATCTGGCACTATTTTCGTGTTTTATAATAATATTTTCTTTTATTTTTTTATCAATAAATTCAATAATTTTCATTGAAATTATAATGACAGATATAATCATAAAAATTTCAATAAATGTGCCAACATGTGATTTTAAAAATTCAATAAGATTGTTAAAATTATTTTGTTTTAATATATTTTCATTTATTGTAAATGTAGAAATTGTTTGTTCTGTAACAGCTGTCATATTATTCTCTTTGGTGTTAATTTATTAATTTATTAATTTATGATAACCTTTGTAAAATATTTTTATTAGCTTTATGCTAAAACAGAAATGTTACACTGTCAAATCATTAGGGTTTCGTGTTAAAATTAAATTATGGATATATATTTTATAAATTTGAATTTGAGTCAAGATATTATTGAAAATAAAATCATATTAAACAAAGTTCATCATAAGATGTCAAGATTATTTTTAAAATATATTTTAGAAACGGGATATAATATACATTCACCTGAAATTTTAATAAAAAATAAAAAACCTTATTTAGAGGATAATCTTATATATTTTAGTATTAGTCATTCTAATTCTGTTATTGGAATAGCATTTGATGTTTCTAATATTGGTTTTGATATTGAATATAAAAAAAATCGTAATATTAAAAGTTTATTGAAACATTACGGTTTAGAAAATAACAACATAACAGAAGAAGAGTTTTATCAAATGTGGACTGTTTATGAAGCTGAATATAAATCCGGAGAAAAAATAAACTGCATAAGTTTTAATTACAAAAATTATATGTGTTCTATTTCTTGTAAAAATCAAAAAATAGATAAAATTTTTGAAATAAAAGTTTTAACCGATTTTGAAAACTTAAAAAATCAAGAATATATAAAAAAAATAGATTATAACTTAGAAAAATGTTCGGCTAATGACATTAATATTTTAAGTAACCTAAAGCTTAAAATAGGAGACAAAATAGTTAATTAATAATATATAAAATACGTCAAGGGCTTATAATAATTTAATTGGCAATATTAAATGATGCCTGTAGCCGGTGCAAATTTGCAAAATGCAATGCATGATTTCAGTTGTGCTAAGGGCAATCCACACGTCTATATTTTGAATTCAAGAACAGAAATTAAAAACCAAGGATTAAGCCAACTTATGGAGCAGTTTGGAATACCTATAAATACAAGAGGTGGTGATATATGATAACAATTCAGAGCAATCCAAAATTTTATGGCAATCCCCGGAAATGCAAGATTTTGTGAGGAATAATTTGCAAGATTTAATATCTAATAATGCAAAAGAAGTTTCTTATATTGAGTTTGTAAAAGATAAATTTCTGGATGATACATATTACGGATTGCAACACTGTAAATTATTTAGTCCACAAATAACACCTGATGGATATTTTAAAGGTATAATTGTAGATTATTATGATTTTGAATATCGACCTTTAGTTGGGACTTTTAAAGAAATTATGCAAAATTATTTTAATAACCAAGTGTATTCAATGCAAGAAAAAGAATACCTTGAAAACCTATAATAATTTACTAAAAAAGAGGATATTAAAATCCTCTAAAAATGGAGCGGAAGACGGGACTCGGACCCGCAACAACCTGCTTGGAAGGCAGGGACTCTACCAATTGAGTTACTTCCGCATTTATATTCTGTTGTTACCATTATTAAACTACAAATATTTTTTTAAATCAAGATTTTGACTTTTTTATTTTTATTATTAATTAACATTTGGAGTAAAAAAAATTTTATTATGCGATTAATTGTGGTTCTGTTGAATTTCAGAACCTTTTTATTTGTAAAAATTTGTTTAAATTTTATACATCTTTAGGTGTACTCTAAATTAAACCCTTGGGTTGATGTCTATTTGTTTAAAAACATATACACTTAATGTGTAATCGTTGAAGAGAAGATTTTAGTGGGGTAAGTAAATTGAAAAAATTATTGTTATTTTTAGCTATAATATCTTTTTCAAATGTATGTGTACAAGCTGCAACAGATAACGTATTGCAGTCTATTCAAATAGATTCTTTTAAGGATACATATAATATTGTTTTAAAATCTGATGAAAAGCCTGAAACAAAAAGAATTATTAATGATGAAAATAAAATGATGCTTACATTAAAAGGTGTTAGAGCATCAAAGGATTTTAATACTGTATATAATGCAACTAATATTGATAGTGTTACGGTTGAACCTGTTTCTTCTGATTCTGTTAATATTTCTATTCAAGCTCAAAATGTTAGTCGTGCAAATTTGATTTTTGACACCTTGGATACTCCATTGGGTGTTTTAAGAACTAATGATAATCAAAAAACATCTGTAACAAAGAAAACTTCTAAAACACATAAGAAAAAAATAGTTTTAAGTCATCCTGTAAAAGACTATAGACCTATATTTAATGAAGATAATGATGAAGAAACAATGTCATTTAACTCTTTAATGTCTAAAGATTATGCTGAATCTTTTATATCTTCATTTAAAGAAGATGGAATTACTAATGTTATTACAATTCTTTTGATTGGTATAATAATATTTTGTACAGTTAAATTGTTTAGAAAAAATAACAAAGAAGATAATATGCAAATCGGTTTAAGTCAGAGTCTTCGTGATAAAGAAATGGGTTTAATGAAAGATATGATGCAATCTCAACAATCATATCAACAACCACAAGTTACACCTTCTTTTAGACCTGAACTAAATTATGGGATAAAAAGCTATCAAAATGCCGTTAAATCTCCATATCAGCAACAAGGTATGAGAAGTCCGTATACTACTTCAGATATAAAATTTAATAATCCTGCAATACAGCAAAAATTTCAATCAATGCATCAATCATCAAGTTCTGTTTTAAATAATAAATTGAATGATGTTCCGGCTATGGCATCTGTTGCTTCGGTAAAAGTAAATAAAACGGCTCAAGCAGGTATTCAACAACGACCAGTTTCCACTTCATCAAGAATGTCATCTCCTCAACAAAAAGTTACTAACGTTGATTCTATAAAATTTTTGGATCAAATGGCAAAAATTTATGAGAAAAATGGTCGTGCAGATTTGGCACAAGGTTTAAAATCTAAAATTAACAGAATTTAAATTTAGTTTTAAAAATTTAACTAATGGGATTATGTATTTATTCAGGGGTGGAAATTTAAAATCCACTCTTTTTTTGTTTGAATTTAAAAATATGTCTTTCAATCTTTTTATTTTATATGGCACACCTAGTTGCTAATTAAATAAAAATGCCGAGTTTTTAGCTCGGCAAGATTGGAGTAAATGTGAATTTATGACTATTAATATTGGCTTACGTCAATAGTTGTAACGTTAAAGTATTCATAGCATCATCAGATAGAATATCTCCAAATTCATTTCTTATTATGTTTAATGTTTTGTTAAACAAGCTGTTAAATTGATTAACTGTACGTTGAATTCTATCTTGACTTTCGCTTGAAACATAAGCAGATACTTTAACTTCTTTTGATGGTTTTACTTGGGCATATGATGATGACATGTACTGAAATATTTCATCAGCACTTACTTGTTTTTTTTGATGTGTTGTTGTCGCTATCTCTTCTTTATGAGTTGATTCTTTTTTGTCGGCTGTGATTTCTTCTCTTTTGGCTGTTTTTATACCACCGTAGATTCCTTGTGAATAACTCATGATTGGGTTGATAAATGTCATAAATTCTTTCTCCTTTGTGTGTTAGTTAAACTCCGTTACACATTCTTTTTAATAATTGTTTTGAAAAAGTCAAAATTTATGTTGTTATGTGTTTACAATTCTTAACATTATAATGTATTTTTATCAATTTTTTATAGGACAAAATTTTTATATAGGTACTGAGAAATTTGAACATTTCTACGTCAACTTTACAAATATTAATAAATAAGCTTATTTTGTGTAAAGTTTTGTAAAATTTGTATTTTTGTTCATGTTGAGACTATTACAGGGTTATAACCAGTTTTAAACCATGATGGGACAAGGGTTTTGCTGAAATTTGAACTTGTAAAAATACTTTATATATATGTGTAATGTAGAAGTAACTTAGTTAGTGGAGAAAATCAAATGGCATTTGATTCAATCGCAAAGTACAAAAGAATTGCAAGTCAAGAAGGTATAACAACTGCAAGTGCAGCATCTAAGAGTGCTGAAGTTGAATTGGGAATAGAATCATCATATATCAATTCCGCATTTACTGAAGATTCAACAACTGCAAAGGGTACTAATGCAGACGGAATTCAAATGCAAATGACAAGTTCTGAAAATAACGGGCTTAATATTGATATGAGTGCCTATGAAAGTGCTTTAAATAGTGCATTAAGAATGGCTAAGACTCAAATGGCAATTCAAACTATTGGACAAACTGCAGGTACATTGGGTACATTATTTGGCGGTTTAGCAGGTAATTCTACAGGTAGTCTTTCTGATTTGGCAAATATTTTCAAATCTTCTAAGACAAATAACACTCCTTCAACTCAAAAAACTGCTCAAAGTACAGCTGATGCTGCTATAAAGGATTTAAATCTTTCAAATAATTTGAGTGATGCAATAGCATCTTATTCTAAAAAAGGAAACGATAAAAACAAAGCTAAATTAGAAGCTCAAATTACAGCTGCTGAAACAGACAGACAAACTTTAGCAGGCAAATATTCTGAACAAACTTCGATTATAACAAAAGCTACTGAACAAAAGAAAGCGTTAGAAGAGGAAGTAAAACAGTTAAATGCAGAAGCTATAAAGTTACAAAGTGAAGTTGATACTATAACAGATTCTATTACAAAAGCTGCAGAGGCAGAAGTTAAAAAATTGGATGAAGATGATGAAACACAAAAAGGAATTATCGATAAAAGCCAAAAAGATGTAGAAGCAAAGAAAAAAGAATGCACTAGTGCTGTTGCAGCTCAAAATAAAATTATTTCAGATGAAACACCAAATTTACAAGCAATGAAAACTGAGTCTTATACTACAAATGTTGGTGGTCAAATTGTAACACAAACCAGACAAGTTCCAGATGAAGCAAAACGTTCTAAGGCAAAGAGTGCAATAGAGACAGCTAAAAAAGAAATCGAAAGACTTGAAAAAGAACGTGATGCATTTATTGAAGCTGAAGAGCAAAAACAAAAAGAAGCAACTGATAAAATTGCTGAAAATGCTGTAAAAAGATCTGAACAACAAGCTATTATTGCAAAACCTGATACTGATCCTACAAAAGGTGCAGAATTGCAAGCTAAGAAAACAGAATTAGGACAAAAAAAATCAGATGTATCTGATAAAGAAGCAAAAGTTGCTGAGCAAAAAGCAGCTATTAATGATGCAACAGTATTACAAACATCTTGTCAAACAAAGATGAATACATTAAGTTCTCAAATCGTTCAAGCAAGAGGATTATTAGGTTAAACTGCTTAATAAGGTTTTATAAAAATATATTTTGGAAATTAATTTATAAAAAGGGTCTGAAAAATTTTTCAGACCCTTTTTTTTATTTCATATTTGTTAAATTAATTTTCAGCTTCGAATTTAGCTTTTTCTTCATCCGTTACACCTTTTATTGTTAGGTTTACTCTGCCTCTATCATCGATTTTTATTATTTTAACAAGAACTTCATCTCCGATATTAACGTGTGGTTCAATTGTTTCTATTCTTTCTTTACAAATTTGAGAAATATGAACCATACCGTCTTTGCCTCCGCCTAATTCAACAAAAGCCCCAATAGGAATGATTCTTACAACTTTTCCTTTCAAAAGCATTCCTTCTTCAGGTTTAAATGTTAAATCTCTAATCATTTTCATTGCGATTTTTGCACCTTCTTGGTCATTAGAGGTAATTGTAACAACACCTGAATCTTGAATATCAATTTCGGCTCCGGAAGCATCAATAATTGCTCTTATTTGTTTACCGCCAGGCCCAATTACTGTTCCTATATCAGCTTGAGGAATAGTTAAAGTTGTTATACTTGGTGCGTATGGTGATAATTCTTTTGCAGGTTCAGTGATTGCTTCTCTCATTTTGCCTAAAATATGTAATCTACCTTCTTTTGCTTGTTGTAAAGCTCTTCTTAATGTATCATTTGATATTCCTTTTGCTTTCATATCCATTTGAAGAGCTGTGATTGCTTCATCATTACCTGTTACTTTAAAGTCCATATCTCCTAAAAAGTCTTCTATACCTTGAATATCAGTTAGTACAACAGGCTCATGGTCAGGTTCTGTAATCATACCCATTGCAACCCCACCTATCATACATTTAACAGGAACACCAGCATTCATTAATGCCATTGATGAGCCACAAGTTGATGCCATTGATGTAGAACCGTTTGATTCTAAAACATCTGAGGTTACTCTTATTGTATAACCAAATTCTTCTTGACTTGGTAATGCCGGAACATTTGCTCTTTCTGCCAAATTACCATGCCCTACTTCTCTTCTTCCCGGTCCTCTTAAGGCTTTAACTTCTCCTACTGAAAATCCTGGGAATATGTATTTGTGCATATATGTTTTTTCTGTTTGTGGATCAACACCGTCGATTTCTTGCTTCATACCTGGACCGGCAAGTGTCGCAACAGAAAGAACTTGCGTTTGACCTCTTGTAAATACTGCAGAACCATGTGCTCTTGGGATTACTCCAACTTCACACCAAATAGGTCTTACTTCATTTGGTTTTCTTCCATCTGCTCTTACGCCTTCATTTACAATCATTGCACGCATAACTTTCTTTTCTGCAGCTTTAAATTCTTCTGCTACAAAGTCTATGCCTGTTTCTTCTATCATTACATGTATCGGATGATTTTCTTCTAAGGATTCAATTCTTTCTTTTACTAATTTTTTAGCTTCTTCTAATTTATTTTGTCTGTATGTTCTGTCAAAGTTATGATATGCATCGTATATCATATCTCCTGCAACTTCTTGTATTATATTTTTAATTTCAGTTGTATCATACGGATTTACAAATTCTTCTTTTGTGATTCCACATTCTTGAGCAAAAGCTAATTGTGCATCACATTGTTTTCTGATTTCTACTTGTGCAAATTCTACAGCATTCATAATATCGTCTTCTGTTACAAATTTACATCCTGCTTCAACCATTATTACTGAATCGTGTGTTCCTGCAACAACTATATCTAAATCAGAATTTTCTGCTTGTTGGTGAGTAGGATTTGCAATCATATTACCGTTTTCATCTCTTCCGACTCTTACTGCACCTATAGGGCCTTCAAATGGTGCACCTGACAACATTAAGGCATATGATGCACCTAACATTGCTAATGTATCAGGTTGATTTTCCTGATCATAACTGAATAATTGGGCTACAATTTGAATATCGTTTCTATAACCCTTTGGAAATAGTGGTCTTATTGGTCTATCTATTAGTCTTGATACTAAAATAGCTTTATCTGAAGCTTTTCCTTCACTTCTGTTGTATCCTCCGGGAATTCTTCCTATTGCAGACATTCTTTCTTCATAGTCTATTAGCAATGGGAAGAAATCTATACCAACTCTAGGTTCTTTGCTAACACAGCAATGTACGAATAACATTGTATCACCGCATTTTATTGTTACTGATGAAGTAGCTGAATTTGCGTATTTTCCTGTTTCTACTTCTACGATTTTTCCACCAACTTCAAGTTGAGTTTTCTTTGATTCTACCATTTCTTTCCTTCTTTCTCGGCTGTTTGGACGTCTTTATAAATGCAGCCTTTAATTTTTCATCTATAAACTCTTGTGTTAATTTTAGCTTAAACATAAATTGAGGGCAAGTTTTTATTAGAGTTTAGAACATATCTGTATAGAGATTAGTAGATAAAATATTGATTTATTATTCAATAAATTGACGACATGTTTAAATTATTTAAAAAGTGTCGAGAAAGAACTGTGAATAGAGAATTTTTTGAGAAAGATAACCTAAATTCACAAACTTCTTTATATCGATAATAACCGTAGTGCAATTGATGGAGTTTGATTGGCTTGGGCAAGCAAGCTTGCTGTGGTTTGCTGCAATATCTGTGATTTGATAAAATTACTGCTTTCTTTTGCCATATCAGCATCTTTCACAACAGATAGCATAGCTATCTTAGAATCCTTTTGCACTTGTTGGAATTCCATTGTTGACTGCAGCCTGTTCGATACAGCACCGAGTTCTGTTTGTTTTGTAATAAGGCTTTCCATTACCTCGTCAATCTTGCTTATAGCTTGTGATGCTTTCTTTTCTGTTTTAATATTGACAGCAAAGTCATCTAATTTAAACCCTGTATCAATTTCAATATTTGAGCTTCTATCGCTGTTAACACCTACTTGAAGCTTTATAGGATTTATTTTTTGTGGTTGTGCTTTTGTAGGTATAACTAAATCAGGATTATCTTTTATTTGTTC
>Ga0256405_10006091_pt1 | contig 19769 bp, 20 predicted proteins | sample RumenRJG_02DNA_FD_189096 | JGI IMG/M metagenome (GOLD analysis project Ga0256405, IMG submission 189096) | Bovine rumen microbial communities from Lethbridge, Alberta, Canada - RJG_02 | ecosystem: Host-associated > Mammals > Digestive system > Stomach > Rumen | place: Canada: Alberta... | reverse complement strand
TAATAAATTTATAATCTTTAATTCTTATAAAATAATCAAAAAATTCATTATTTTATATTGATATTATTTATGAAATTTATAATATAAAATAGTTATTACTTGCATTTGTTATGCAGATTCTAAAACTTTGTTGATATTCCATGAAAGTTAAATATTATATATAAAATAAGAAATAAATCAACAAAGTTTTTTAAAGATCCATTTGTTATGATTTAATGTATCTGCAAAAAGTTTTAAAGAAAATTTAATTTTCAAACTTCTTTTAAAAAGGACCTCAATCATGATTTTAAAACAGAATAAACAGATTATCTTAAAACACCTATTGGCAATACTTTTACACCATCCTCACGAGTATATGCATATTTTGTTCCAGTAACTACTGCTAGGAATTTTGGCTCTTTCATTTTTAAATTTTTTTCACGGATGTTCCTTTTAATCAGTCCTTCAAGCTTCAATAAATTTTCCGCACCCTCATCTATCTTGTTGCTGCCTAGTTTAAATTCTATCAATGCATAATCCTCATTTTTCAAGTGTATGATGCAGTCTGCTTCCAGCCCATGCTTGTCACGATAATACGAAATGGTTCCTCCTTCATCATATGTGTAAATACTTAAATCCCTAATACATAATGTTTCAAAAATAAATCCAAAGGTATTCAAATCAAATAGCAGTCCTTCCGGATTTAAATTCATTGCAGCAACTGCAATTGATGGGTCTATGAATTCTCTTTTTGGTCCTGACCTCATTGCAGATGCTGAGCGTATGTTCGGATTCCAAGAATCTATATCATCAATAACAAACAATCTTGTCAAGGCATTATGATAACTAACAAAAGTGTTTTCACTGAAATCCACATATTTTTCTTTAATATCTTTTATGATGGTTGTATTTGAGGCAAGTGTTGAAATATTTCTCGCATATGATTTTATGAACCTATCAACTTTTTTTGAATCCCTTTTAACATTATCTATTGCAGATACATCTATTTCACATATATTCTGCAGATAGTTCTCCACTACAAACAATTGAGCCTTTTCAGTTTTTTTATTTAAAGATTCAGGCCATCCGCCTCTGCATGCTGCAAAAATCAAATCTTCGATGCTTAAATCTGATTCAATTCCATCAATATCCATTTCTGGATTCTTAAAAAGATCAGTTAATTTTATTTTACCATTTGACTCCCTGCTTTCATATAAACTCATAGGTTTCATCAATATTCTGGAAATGCGTCCTGTTCCACTATGCATTATATTTTCATCATCAATAACTGTTGAACCTGTTAATAAATACAATCCATCTTCTCCGATTTCATCAACACTTGTTCTTACAGCATCCCATAATACAGGTATGTTCTGCCATTCATCAATCAAGCGGGGCTTTTCACCTTCCAAAAGCTTTGAAGGCTTAAAAGAAGACAATTCCATATATGAATCAATATTATCAGGGTCTTGCAATTGCAGCACGCTTTTTGCAAATTTCTTGGCAGTTGTAGTTTTACCACACCATTTTGGACCAACAATTACTATTGCACCAATCATATTCAAACGTTCTTCGATGATATTATCAAGATATCTTGGCAAATAATCTTTCATTAAAATAACTCCCATTAGATGCATTAATCAATTAATTTTCTTAATATATCTCTAAATCCATTAAGGTAATTTTCCATATTTCATTAACAGATTTTTCCCACTTTCATTAAGGTAATTTTCCATATTTCATTAACAGATTTTTCCCACTTTCATTAATATATTTTTCCCATTTTCATTAAGGTAATTTTCCATATTTCATTAACAGATTTTTCCCACTTTCATTAACAGATTTTTCCCACTTTCATTAATATATTTTTCCCATTTTCATTAAGGTAATTTTCCATATTTCATTAACAGATTTTTCCCACTTTCATTAATATATTTTTCCCATTTTCATTAATATATTTTTCCTAGTTTCATTAAGGTAATTTTCCCTAACCATTAACATATTTTTCACAAAAAAACCATTGAAATTTTGTAAAAATAGCTAAAACCCCAATAAATAAAAAAAAGAAAGGATTTCAACAGATTTCAAAAAAGCAGAAAAAAGTTTTATTTTTAGAAAAATTTTAAAAAATAATTAAAAAAAAAGAAGAAAATTTAAAAAAATAATAAATCACAAAAGAAGATAAGTTTAAAAAAATAATAAATCACAAAAGAAGATAAGTTTAAAAAAAATTAAAAAAAAGGAAATTATTTAGCAAATTCCCCAAGGAAGTTAAGATCCTCGCCATTATTCATTCTTTCCTTATACTCCGCAGTTGAAGTCAGTATCGCGTCTCCTGCAGAATTCAAGGCAGTTTCAAATGAATCCTGAACTACACCAATAATGAATCCAATAGCTACAACGTGCATGGAAATGTCCTGTGAGATTCCGAATAATGAACATGCCATTGGAATCAAGAGCAGAGACCCTCCAGCTATTCCTGAAGCTCCGCAAGCTGCAAGAACAGTTATTATGCATAATATAACAGTTGTCGGGAAATTAATCGCAATGCCCATTGAATGGCAGGTTGCAAGTGTCATTATTGTAATGGTGATTGCTGCACCTTCCATATTGATTGTGGAACCTAAAGGAATACTTATACCATAGAAATTCTCATCCAATCCAAGTCTGCGGCAGAGCTCCAGATTAACCGGAATGTTTGCAGCAGAACTTCTTGTGAAGAAGGCAGTGATTCCGCTTTCCTTGATGCATGTCAAGACCAAAGGATATGGATTGCGCCTTAGTGTGATTGCAGAGAGGAATGGATCGGTCACCAATGCAACAATGAGCACGCATCCGACAATCAATGCCAGAAGCTGGCCATAGCTTATGAATATATCAAGCCCGTTTTCAGTAATTGTTTTAAAAATAATACCCATGATACCAAAAGGAGCCAGCTGGATAATCATCCTCACACAATGGGAAATCATGTTTGAAAACTCCTCCAAAAGCTCCAGAGTGTTTTCGCTTGCAACTTTTTTAAAGGACAATCCAAATACGATCGCCCAAAAGAGTATGCTTATGTATTTTCCTTCTATCAATGCAGTCACCGGATTTGAAATCATGTCAGTCAGGATTTTTGAGAAAACACTTCCAATTGCAAGTGGCGCACCTGAAGAGGATGGATCAACAGAAGCTGTCAGAGGCACTGATACCGGGAATAAAAAGCTTGCAGTTACAGATACAATCGCTGCCAACATCATACTCAACAGATATAATGTGATAACCAGCTTGAAACGTGAACCTAGATTGCTGCTGGTTTTTGGAATTACAGACATTATGATAAAGAACACTAAAAATGGAGCTATTGCCTTCAATATTCCAACAAACAAATCTCCAAGTATTCCTATGCCTGATAACTGAGGAACTGTAAGCGCAAGTATGGTACCCACTATCAAACCTAGAATAATTCTTAAAATCAAACTTGTCTCAGACCATTTTTTTATATATTTCATCATAATAATCACAAATCAAAACAATGTATATTTATTTAATTGTTATAATTATTAAATATTATGAATTTTTAAAAAAAAGAGAAAATAAGTAAAAAAATTAAAAAAAGGCAATCAGACAATATTAAAAACCCTTTTGAAGGTTGAGAGATTCTTAGATTCGCCTTGGGAGCTGTATATTGCAAATTCAATGGTCTCAAATGAATAAACATACTCTTGAATAATCTCATATACCGCCTCGGCAACTACTTCCGGAGGATTTTTAAACGCTCCACATCCGAATGCTCCCAAAATCAAGACTTCTGCCTTCTCCCTAAGTGCCACATTGAATATCTGACGGAATCTATTGATATGGAGTTCCTTAAGCTCTTCAGCTTTTATCTTAGGAGATCCGTCTCCAAAATAGGATTTCTTTCTGTAGAGATTGGGAGCTGCACAGGTAATTATGTCAACGCAATACCACTTGTCTTCATCCATCAGTTGTGGAGATAAAGTATCTGATTTGAAAACATGTATATTCGGAGTGTATATGCAGTCGTCATTGTAATTATTATCCATCAAGCCATTTCTCTCTTTCATCTGATGTGTTAAATAGAAGTTCTCCAGGAGATATTCATCTTCAAGACATGGCAGAAGAGTGCTGCATCTGCAGATTGATTCCTCCTGCGCACGAGCCCCATACATGACTCCTCCCCCTGGATTAAGGGATGATGCAAAGTTCAATGCGGCAACTTTCTTACCATCATATCCTCCAGCTGCTTCAAGGGTTCTTTTGGTAGAGAATATTATATCCACTGGCTTTTCAAACCTGTTTAGAGAACCTGTTTCGATTTCTTCTCCTTCCAAATAGAGATGCTGGTTTTCTATGGAATAAAGAATAGATTCAGCTAATATTTCATTATTCGCACACAAATCCAAAGTATCATAAATGATTTTTACATTTTCTTCTTCTGACATTTTATCACCCTCTATAAAAATTATTAAAAAATTTAATTATTTTTATCTTAAAAAAAGTTTTATTTAAATTATAGTTATACTATGTCATTTAAATTATTTAAATTAAAACAAACTTATATACTTATAATAATCCAAAAAAAGCATGATTAAAAAATTATAATGATTTGGGGAGAAGAGATGAAGATTGGAGCTTCAGATATGAAAAAGGCAATTGAAGAAATCTATAAAAAACTGGATAGCGTGACCCCTGTTGATTTCGATTGTGGAAGCCTTTGCGGCGAGGCGTGCTGCGTTTATGATTTGAAAAACCCTGAGGAAGAGCTTGCTCTCTATCTCCTGCCTGGAGAAGAGCTGATGTATGAAGACAGCGACAGCTTTGACTTATACTACTTTGACAGAGATGAAATAGAATATCCTCCATCATGGGATGATGTGGTATATATTGTCAAATGCAGAAATCCTCCAAAATGCGATCGAAGCATAAGACCTATCCAATGCAGAACATTTCCCTTGGTTCCCCACATAGATGAAAATGGAGATTTCCATCTTGTTTTAGATGAAACAGAATTTCCATACGAATGTCCAATAGCAAGCCAGCATATGAAGTTCAATGATGATTTCTTAACAGTGACATTTGATGTATGGAAAAAACTCATTTCAAATCCTCTTGTTTATGATTTTGTAGAAATGGATTCAAGATTAAGGGATGAGAGAACAAGGGATTATGAGATTGTGATTTAAAAAACAATCAAAAAAAATGACAGATAAGATCGGGATTTAAAAAAAATGATATATATAGGATTATGATTTAAAAAATAATAAAATCCCAATAAAATAGCTAATTTTAAAAAAAATTAAAAAAATAAATTTGAAAAAAAAATTAAAAAAATAAAAAAAAAGAGTAGTGAAAGCAATTTCACAATCAATAAGGATTTAAAGCAATGGAGAGTTTCTCCTATTGGAATTGACTATCTCAAAGCCTTCTTTGAGCATGTTCAAGTCCTTGTCAAAGTGACCGGTAAGGGCAGAGCTTATTCCGCTCTCAATGATATAAAACATTGTGCTGTACTTGGCATAATCTGAATAAACCCTGTTTTCTTCAATTATAGGCCTTTCATAAACAAAATTGTCTCCAAAGTCCTTTTTGAACTGAACAGCTATTTTTTCAATTAATTCATCATCAATGAAAGGATTTAAGATCATGAAAATATCTTCAGCAAAGGTATTTCCCAATGTAAATAAATATTCCACATCCTCATTGTTCTCAATAAGATTCTTGAATAGGAAATTAAGCTTGCTTACATCCAGATACTCCTTTGGAATGAATTTCCTGCAAACTGAATATGCGCATACCTCATTAATCAGCATGGCATCTATGGAGCCTAGCGTATATGCTACGAATGCCTCAAGAGAATCATCTTTTTCCATATCAAGGGAATTTGAAAGAAGCTCTTCAAAAATTTCAGCAAACAAATGATTGGACAGCTGATGAATATAGCTGGTTATTTGCTCGGATTCCAAGAGACTCTGGTCAATATTTATTAAATTGAAATAGTAATTTCCCAGTTTTGAAACATCTGGATCGAAATTGACATCACAAAAGCTTACAGCAATAAGGGACAATTCCAAAAGGGCACTCATATCCTCTTTATTGTCTTCACATTTTTCCAAAAGATTCAAATGATTCATATTTGCCTTTTGCGCGATATTGATTAAAAAATCAAGATATCTATGATAATCTTCAAGCAGATATTCCTGATAAGCATTGAAGCTTGCAAAATTAGCAGTATTTATTATCTTGTCAAAGCTGTCTGACTTCACATTCGCTTCGATTTCCCTGCCGCATTTCATACAGAATCTTGCACCATCGAAAATAACTGCACCGCAGTTTTCACAATATTTTGTAATAATAACAACTCCTTAAAGATTATTAAATAATTTAAAATATATCAGTTCACTACCAATTATTGTTAAAACATAATAATAAAATTATTGGTTCATTAAGTACTGGGTTCGATTTTCAATAAACCAATTAACCATCCGAATTCAATAAACCTATGGTAACCATCCAAATCGAAATTCAATAAACCTACTGATTCATAACAAGTACTGGATTTGAGTTCTGGTCGAATAAAACAAGTTTTTCATCACCAGAGGATAAATAAAGCTTTTTCTCCTCTATAACATCACCAATGACAGCAACTTCAAATGAATAAGGACTTAAAGCATCTATAATAGCTTGAGCATTCTCTTCTGGTGCTGTCATGACAAAAGCTGCTCCAGGATAAGCTCTAAGCCACATGTCCCAGTCCACATCCTCATTTCTAGGAATTTTCTCAAGCTCCACGCTAGCACCGACACCTGAAGCTTCAAGAAGCATTTCCAAGGTTCCGAGAGTTCCAGGATTGCTTATGTCCTTGCCTGCACTTGGCAGATGCTCCTCAGCTATCTTTTGCATGATTTTTATTTGATCTTGAACAAGCTTCGCATCCTTTTCATAAGTGGTGTCCCAATTCAAAGGAATTCCGGGATATTGTCTGCCGTCTGTGTCAATGGCTACAAGAACCTTGTCGCCAACCTTTGCACCGGAAGAAGTGATTAATGAGTCCTTTGAGGCAATTCCTGCAATTGCCACATCAAGTGAATTATATTCCGCATCCGGATGGAGGTGTCCTCCAACCATCGGAACATTGAATTTGCGACAGCCATCTACAATTCCGGATAATATATCTTCATATATCTCATCATTATTCACAGCCATGATATTAACCATGGCTATAGGCTTTCCACCCATGGCTGCAATATCATTCACATTGACAAGCACGGCGCAGTAGCCCGCCCAGTATGGGTCGACATTCATCAAATCGCCCCAGATACCATCAGCAGCCAGCAAAACGACTTGATTATCACCTATGTCAATAGCTGAAGCATCATCTCCAAAATCAAGAAGAACATCTCCGGTAATATTATAAACATCCCCCAGTGTTTTAGTAACCTTTTCAATTGAGTTTTTTCTGCTTACGCCTTTAAAGCTTTGAAGTGATTTCACAAGTTCGCTTAATTCCATTATAACACCTTATTCGCATAAAATCGCATAAAAAAAATAATTTTATCTATTTCTCTTAAAATAAAAGATTCAATTAATCAATCATTCATAAAAATCAATTAACTATCATTCTAAAAATAAATTAATTATAAAAAAACCAATTTATCAATCATCTCTTAAAATAAATTATTTTAATTATTTTCACCATCTTCCAAGTCATCATCAGACTTTACAAAACTGGCTTTTTCATAAATTATTCCATCATCATCAAAATCTTCATCTTTAGATTTTTTAGAAGAATCTTCTGAAGCGTCCGGAAGACTTACTGCTTCATAATCAAGCCCATCATCAAATTCAGACCCTTTTCCTACACTTGATCCTTCATAATCAATATAAGACTCCCCATTATCAGAACTTTCATAACTGAATTGCTCTGCAGCAATGGAATCCTCTTCCATAGGTTCCGGATCTATATAAACCTCTTCAATTGATTCAGGAGGCAGTTCTGCAAAGAAATCATCTACAAAGTCATCATGGGAGTAATCATCCTCAATCTCATGTTCTACCACAAAGATTTCCTCGACAGGCTCGCTCTCAACATAAACCTCATCTGGACTATTTTCAATAAAGACTTCATGAGGAAGCTCAGACTCTTCATACTCGTACACAGACTCCTGCTCAACATAAACAGCACCAGAATTATCATCTACATAAACGGCATCAGGGTCTTCTTCAACATAAAGTTCTTCATAATAAGCAGGATCTTCTAAATCCTCTCCGCTTTCTTCCAATTCCTCATAATAAGCAGGATCCTCCAAATCTTCTACTGGCTCAACATCATCAGCCAACTCATCATAATAAGCAGGATCTTCCAGGTCTTCTATTGACTCATCGACATAATCCTGATTTTCAACAAACTCATCAGCAGGCACGTCTTCTACAAAAACCTCATGAGGAACCTCTTCACCCATAAACTCCTCATCAATAAAATCATCCTGAGGAACCTCCTCAACATAGACTTCATGAGGAATTTCTTCTTCAAATTGCTCTTCATGCCTGCCTTCATCAAAATTGTCAATAAACTCATCCAGACCGTCATCGAATTCATCAACATAAGTCTCTTCAGCACCTAGGGAATCATCCAGATTACTGGTAACCAAAGTCTCTTCTAAATCAGCCCCTTTTTTAAATATGAAGCTTGGGACTACTGATTTGACAACATCCTCAACATGGGATTGGAAAACATCAAAAGAAGCCTTTTTAAAATCATCCACATTATTAAAATCCTCTTCATAAGGAATTTCAAGAACAGAATTGGATGAAAAAAGTCTTTCATGAATATTATGGCCCACGATATCATCAAAATCAGGAGCTACTTCCAATATGATTGATTTGTCATTGACAAAACCTTTCTCAACCACCTTGTCAAGATCCCCATCGGTAATTCCTATTATCGGAATGTCGAATCTGTAAAGAATATCTGATGCGACAAGAGTGGTGTCGTCCCCTACTGTGACTACAAGGTCAAAATTCTTAAATCTGTAGATATCATATGCAGCATGGTCCACATAAGCTATTTTAAAGGAATTTTCCTTGTTTTCCAAACCATTGGAGCTTGAATTCATCTCCACATCATTAATACTTACAAAATCACTATCCAAAACACGTGGAATAACTTCCTTGGACTTTCTAAGAAGTCCTGTTTTAACAATGGCATTGCTTAAATTAACAGGACCTAATTTTTCAACGCCATGCTCCTTGACAACTCCTCCGATGATATCAACTATAATATCATCACGTGCAAGCAGAATAGGAGCATCAGACTCGGAGTAGCCGATTACAAAACCGTTTACCAGGATATTCTCACCAGGGCTTGCCCCATGAATCCTGCGGTATGAAAACTGGGAGCCGTCATCTGGAAAATCAGCTATTCTCTCCCTGACTGTTTCTTCATCCGCAGCCTGGCTTATCTCTGAGAAATAGTTGTTTAAAACATCCTCTGGAGTATGCTTGGTTAAATTAAATTCTTCAATCAGATCATTGAACATACCTACAAAATCAAATGACTCTTCATCGCTATCATCAGATCTTGAAAAGAGACCTTTTTTCTTCTGCTTGATTTTGCGGTTCACATCAACATTCCAGCTGATTATGGAACCATCCTCTTCCCCAGGCCTTTCTATTTGAACTACAGGTATGTCAGAGTCATAAAAAGACTTGTGATTAGTGGACAGGTAGTCTTCATTGGATATCTTCTTAAAGTAATGATTAAATGCAGTATATCCAAAAACATGCCCTGTTTCCTGACTTTTTCCATAATCCAGCAGGAAAATGACATCCACATTTTCAGTATTAAAAATTTCAAGGGACTCGCTAGGCAGAAGTTTCATTGAAATATTAATTATATTTTCCAAGCCTGCGTCAATAACAGCAGTCCTGCCCATGGTTCCGCCCAAACGACAACGAACATTTCCATAATTTGACAAGTAGTCAATAATCTTCATCGCCCACCCGGAATCTATTATTCCAGGTCCATGTACAACAACACCAATTTCCATTAGTACCACTCTGAATGGATATAATTATAAATATTTAATATAAGTCGACTCAAAATAGAATGCATTCCCACTGAAATTAAATCTATCAGTTTTTTATTCTTCTTTTAAATATCTTTGAGCCGCAAATTTCACAATCATCAAAAGGATAATCTGCCGGATAATCCTTTTTGCAACCTTCACAAGTCTTTGTCCAATTATATACTCCTTTTATTCCTTCAGTAATTATGCTGCCATATGGAATGCCGATAATCTTCAAAACATTCTGCATGGAATAATCATCAGTCATGACCTTGACATTATATCCTGAATCCGCTAAATCCAATGCAAGAGCCAGAAGCTTTTTATCAGGCCCTGAAAGTCTTAAATCATCTCCTGAATCGGCAATTATCCCATCCAATTCTTGAACAAATTCTATTTCAGGTTCTCTTATAATAATTCTTTCTTCTTCTATAGCTTGATTCAATACCAGTCTTGATTTCAAGTCCTTGACTTCTTCAGTAATCTCTGAAACAGTGAAATTATTGGGATTTTGAAGTTCAAAGCCATTTATAAATGCTGAAGCATCCAAGACATAATACAAATCATACATGATTAATATATTTGGCTTTTGAATTAATATATTTAATTATTTTATTCTAATAGAAAATTCTGCAGTAAAAATCAAAAAATAACAATAACTATGAAAACAAATCATAATAACAAGAAACATGTCACAATCAGCATGGTTAAAAAAATGAAATGAAATTCAAGATATATTTAAAAATATTGAAGAATAAATTTAATTTAGATATAATTTAAGAATTATAAATTTTTGTAAATGAAGGTAATAAAATGAAAAGCGAGACAATGGAATTGCACAAGAAGAAACTCCCAATTAAAGTATCATGCGGAATCATAACACTAAGCGACTCATTATCCAAAGATAGCGAGGGAAAGGAGAAGGACTTATCAGGACAATACATCATAGACCAAGTAAGCGAGAAATATGATGCCGACTATTATGAAATAATCCCGGATGATGCTCAAAAACTTTTAGATACCATTGAAGACATGATTGAAAAAGGAGCGGATGCAATTTTCACAACTGGAGGAACCGGCCTTGAAGAGAGGGACATAACAATCGAGACACTAAGTCCTCTTTTTGATAAGGAAATTCCTGGATTTGGAGAAATATTCAGAGCAAAGTCATATGAGGAACTGGGAGCCGGATCACTTTTATCAAGAGCAGCTGCTGGAATTTATAAAAAAACACTTGTCTTCTCAATGCCTGGCTCACCAAATGCTGTTGAAATGGGCATGGGCATTATTATCGGCGAACTAGGCCATATCAAAAAGCATGCTCAAAAATAATAAAATTATAAATTTTTAGATAAAAAATAGCCAATTGAATATAAAAAAAATTGCGTTATATAAAAAGGATATTGAGTTCTGAAAAAAAATAAAAAAATATTTTGAACTAAAATTAAAAAAAATAAAAAAATAGAAAAAATAATAATTGAAATTCAATCAATTATTCAAAAAATTCGCTTACGGAAATTAATGGTTCGAGTTCAATTCCTTCGTTTGCAAAGGTCTCCATTGCACCTTCTTCACGATCAACTACAACAAAAGCTTTTTGAACTATGCCTCCATTATCACGTATGGCATTTATTGCTTTTAAGAGTGAACCTCCTGTTGTAGTCACATCTTCAACAAGAATTACATTATCCCCTTCATTAAGCTCACCTTCAATGAGCTTTGATGTTCCATAACCTTTTTTCTCTTTTCTAATCATTAAAAGAGGCTTTCGAGACTCAAGTGAAACTGCAGTAGCTATTGGAACTGCACCAAGGGCAGGGCCTGCTATTTTTTGAGTTGAATCATCGATTCGCTCGCTGATTAACTCTGCAATTGTTGATAAAATCAGAGGTTCTGTAATCGCCTTTTTCATATTGACATAATAACTGCTTTTCTTGCCGGAAGCAAGGGTGAACTCCCCTTCTTCAAATACCTTGTTTTCCTTTAATATTTGAATTAAATATTCCTTTGTTGCCATTGTATCACATAATGAATTAAAATTACTATTAAAATTTAAATAATCTTTAAGGATATGAAGTACTTACAATTGATTTTTTAAGTCCTGGATTTCTTTTTCCATGTTTGATAATCCATCATCTTCAGCAAATGCGCTTTTGAGTACTACCTTATCTCCTATTTTATCAACTGTGTCGAATGGAATCACCAATTCACCATTTGAAATCTTCAATGTATTTTGAATTCCGGAACCTGATACGATAAGTGATTCGATTTGGTTGGAATCAAAATCCCAGTCAATATCTGAAACCTTTCCCAGAATTTCAACATCCGCACTTAATACTTCTTTGCCAATAAACTCCTTAACAAGTCTCATAAAAAGAACTCCTTTAAATTATTTTCTAATTAGTATATCATATATTGAAAAGAATTTATAAATATTTCCAAAAAGCATAAAGAAAAAAATAATTGGCAAAAAATATTTTAAAACCAATTAGATATAGTGCTAAAAAAATAAAAAAAATTTAAAATAAATAAAGACAACTACTGAAAAAATAAAAAAATTAATTTAAAAAAATAAAAACAACTACTGAAAAAATTAAAAAAAGTAAAAAATTGTAAAATTAGAATCATAATGCAATTTGGTCTGCATTGAATACATCAATAGCTAATTCACCATCAACCAAGTCTGCAATGTTTTTTCCAAAGTTGATGAAGTGTTCCTGAGCCATGTGTTTTTTCAGAATCTCAGGCGCTTCCCATTGTTCCACAAAAGTTAATGTTCCATCGATTGTGTTTTCATATAAATTGTAGTCAATGTTTCCTTCCTCAGCTCTTGAATTTTCTATCAAATCCTTGGAAAACTCAATGATTTTAGCTTTGGCATCATCATCTTTGGCATTGGCTTTTGCAATTACAATAATCATATCCTCACCTCAAATACATTAAATAAATCTTTCTGAATTTCCAATAAGTACATAATATTAACTATAATATTAAAAAAATATGGGTAAAAAATACCCACATAAATTTTTACTTATTAAACACAAATGCCAAAATTATTCATCTAATTTTGGAATACCAGTTATTCTGAAACCTCCATATGGGGATTTGTATTTAATGTTTAATCCAATGAGCAATGGAGTTACAGCTTCGATGAGCTGGGATTTTTCGAGTTTACCAGCATCAATTACACGAATATCTGGGATTTTTTCAATGATTGCTTTTGCAGTGTCTTTTGCTTCCTGATCATCACCAGCAATAATACAGTCACAGTCGATTGGGTTAGGAATATCTAACAGTTGACTGTTGGAAATGTTGTTGAATGCTGCGATAACTTTTGCACCAGTTCCTTCTAAGAGGTAAGCAGTTCTTTGAGCTGCAGATCCTTGAGAAAGCTTCATCAAGGTAGATACTTTTCCGCCAATTGCAGTTTCAAGAGGTACGGTAGCATCCAAGAAGATTTTACCTTCTACAAATGGCTTGATGGTTTTCAAAGTAGCGGATTGTGCTTGAAGAGGGACAGTCATGATTAAGATGTCTCCTGCTGCAGCAGCATCTTCATTAGCCATACCTTGGATATTTAAGTCATAATCTTTAAGTTCTTCTTTGACTTCTGCAACTTTTTCTAAAGCTTTTTCTTCCTTACGAGAACCTACGATAACGTCTTCGCCTGCAATAGCTAAACGTTTTGCTATACCTAATCCCTGAGGACCAGTTCCACCGATAACACTAATCATTTTTATTACTTCCTTTTTATTTTATAGCAGTGCAGTTTATTGTTAAACAGAAAAACAATATGATTGCATTCTACTACATAATTTTAATTATGTAGTTTTTCATTTATTAATATTTGTATTTGATTTTCAAAAATTTCAAAAAAATTATAAATTTATCAATTACTCCTAACGATAAAAAAAACACAAGAACTAACTTGACACATCCAGAAAACTCATAAGATTTAATGCAATTAATCTTCCAGAATTAGTAAGAGAGTATTCCTTGCCTGTTTTAGAGATTAAATCCTGATCAATGAGATGTCTGATAACTCTCAACATATTTCTAGAATCCAAATCCACATCGCTTTTAAGGCCATCCAAACTTTTGGAACCATCATTTAAAGAAAATAATATGGTGGTTCGGATATTTGAAGATACAATGTATCTAAAAAAAGCAAAATCATCATAAGCCGCCATTCAATCACCTTTTATATCATTATTCTTCTTCAGAAATTCATCCAGGCAGATATATTCACCACATGACTCCTCATATGTTGCAAATACTTTCCCTGCCCATTCGATGGCCCTACTGTTTCGTGAGAATAATACCTCATTGCTATCAAAGTCACCATCGTTTTTATAAAAGCCAAGCAAAACACCTTTATCAGATATGACAAGCAGCACGTCCATGAAGGGATCCGCTGTTTTCACATCCAATGAAAAGTCACCTATTGCCCCATCAAAATCATATTCGCATATGAAATCCTTTAAAGATTTGCAAACAGATTTTGAAAGGATTAACTTCACATCAGCCTCATTGCCTATCCAATGATTGAGTATTTCCCCGCATTTTTGTGGGAAATATGGAAAAATAGATTTTACTGATTTGGATTCGCGAATAAAGTCATTAATCAAACATCTTACTTTGAAAATATCATCATTATCACTGACAATTAGTTCCATATCACATAATGGAGAAATATCACTTAAAGCAGAAGAATCGATATTAAAGATTTTATGGGCATTTAAAAAGTTTTTATTCTCTTCAATAAAGTTCAAGGAACTATTTAGATTTAAAAATTTTTCAAATTTAGCTTTAAAATCTTCACTTAATCCAAACTCCAAGCCATTTTTCTCTACAAAACCATAATCCACTAATTTTTTCAAATGGTTGACTATGGCAGAATATGAAAACTTGCTTATTGCATTAATACGTCTTATTCTCAAAGGAGACTTATAAAGCAGATTTATAATCTCAAGTCTGATTCCGGATTTTAAAATAAAAGTTATTTCCTCTTGTGTGAAATTACATATTTTTTGGTTTAAATTATTATTCTCTATTCTGTATCCCCCTATACTTATAATAAGTTTTTATAATTTTTAAAATGAATGATTTATAAAAAAATCATTACTTTTAAAAACAATATTCACTTATAATATTAGTATATTAATTAAATATTATAAACATTATGTACAGTAAAAAATAATTACCAATACCTCCATTTAGGAATAAAATACATATATAATAAATAAAAATTCTTAAAAAAAATTGAACAATATTTAAAATTTGAAAATCTATTAAAATCGAAAGTGTTGAAAATAGTCAAAAATAGGAAAAATTAATAAAATTGATAAAAAACAATAAAAAGCGAAAATAATAGAAATATAAAAATTAAAAAATTAAAAAAAATAAAAAAGGAGAAAATTAGTCTTCTCCCTCATTCCAATTAATAATACCATATACTACGCACATTAATGTGGAAACAATCAATAAAACATAAACTCCCCAAATCCAAGGGTCTTCAATTCCTAAAACCATCATCATATCACCTAGTCCTTTTTATTCTTATGAATCCCCTCAAATGCCTTGTCCAGAAATTCTTCATCCATCGGCTGGGTAAGCAGGCTCACAACAATAGTGAATATGATGGATACCGGAATAGCTATTATCATTACATCCATCACATACCAAGGCATTGTGTTAATAAGCATTGGCTGGCCAAAGAGGAACTGGCAGATTCCAAGACCTGTTGCAGTTTTCTTGTATACGAATACAAGCAGGAATAGACTTGTCAAAGTACCAGACAATATGCCTGCAATAGCTCCAGGTTTTGTAGATCTCTTCCAGAATAATGCAGCCGCATAAACCGGCAGGAAAGCAGCCGCACATAATCCCATGAACAAAGATGTTCCAAGTGCAACAATACTGCTAGGCAACACGTAACCAAGCACAAGTGACAATACAACCGCTACAAGAATACCTATCTGGGTAGTGGACAAAGGATTGTCGCTGTCCTCTTCAGCAGCAGTTATGTTTTCATAATCCTCCGGAGTATAATCATCAGATTTTCCCCTGTTTCTTATAACTTTAATTATATCATGTCCAAGTGCTGTACCTTGAGTATGGTACTGGGAACTTAAAGTAGACATTGCAGCTGCAAGAAGTGAAAGCAGGAAAATGTATACGAACCATTCAGGAAGAGCAGTTGAAATAAATGTCGGAATAATTGAATCCATGTTTCCACCAACATAGTCAATAGCTATCTGGCCGAAATTCTGATAGAAGTAAACATTGGACAATGAACCTACAATATAAGCAGTTCCAGTCATTACAGCTATGAAAATAGCTCCAATTAAGAGAGATCTGTTTAATTCCTTGTCGGATTCAACGGTCATGAAACGAACAGCTAGTTGAGGCTGAGCAAGTGCTCCAATACCTACACCCAGAATCATTGTGGTTGAGAGATTCCACCAGAATGGAGTTCCAAATGCAGGATAGCTGGTCCATCCGGTACCTCCTTCAGCAATCGCATCTGCAGGATAAAGGTGAGCCATTTGAGTTAATGCTGTATTTGCCTCAGTAACTCCTCCGAGAACCCAGTAAATGAATCCTAAAAGAATAAGCATACCGCAGAACATGATGGTTCCCTGCAATGCATCGGTATACATAACTCCCTTCAGCCCGCCGAAGAATACGTATGCACAGATAACAATTGCCAGGATAAAGAGAGCAATATTGAAATCAATGAGCAATGATGATTCCATGAATCTTGCCGCACCAATAAGAACTACTGATGCATAAAGCGGCATAGCCAGAAATATTAATAGTCCACTGAAATACTGTATGAACTTACTATTGAATCTACGGCCTAAAAACTCTGGAAATGTGAGGGTGTTAAGATTAAGACCCATTCTTCGAGTTCTTTTACCGAAGAAGACAAAGGCTATGAACATTCCGATTAGAATGTTGAGGAATGCAAGCCATAGTATTCCCATACCGTATTTACCTGCAACACCTCCAAAACCAACAATAGCTGCTGTTGAAATAAATGTAGCCCCATAGCTCAAAGCCATGATGTAAGGGTGGGTCTTACGACCGGCAACCATGAAGTCTTCAGAGGAATTTGTACTTTTCCATGCCAGGTAGCCCACATATGCCACCATGACAAAGTAAACAATAAATACAAGAGATAATATCAAATAATTCATCAAAAAACCTCTAAAATCATATAACTAAAAATGAATAATTACTAATTGATAAATAATTGTTAATTTAATCCGGCACTCACAATTACTGAATAAATAGAACAAACTATTATCAAATAACTAGAAGACAAATTACCAATAACTGTAAAGCCAATTACCAAATAATAATTATTAACCCCATAAAATCCAATTAATGAAGTCATAAAGTTGAACGATATTTAAGTATAGCTAATAATATTAAAGATACTTTAATACAATAATTATTTATACTTCATATCTAATAAATATATGTTTAAAATTTTATTTTAAATGGAAAAAAATAATGAATGTATGAAAATATGCATTTTTAGTGAATTTAAAGCAGCACAGTCCAATTTTTTAGAAAAAATAAGAAAAAATAGAGCAGATTTATTATTAAAATTAACATAAGTTATATAAATTAAAAAAAATAAAGAAGATAATGTTAGTAATAATTAAAATATTATTCATTGTTATATTTTAGAAAGAAATTATAAACAAACTACTAAAATTTCAAGATTATACTTCTAATTATTATACAATTCAACTAATTATCAAACATATAAGGAGATTATATATGATTTGGAATGAAGAAGCTGAATGCATGAGTAGAGAAGATAAAGAAGAATTGCAACTTGCTCTATTTCAAAAACAAGTGAAAACCGTTTATGAAAAGGTTCCGTTTTATAAAAAGAAATTCGATGATGCTGGATTTCATCCAGATGATTTGAAAACATTGGACGATGTTAAGAAAATCCCTTTTACAACTAAAGATGATTTAAGATCAGCTTATCCTTTTGGACTGTTTGCAGTTCCTGAAGATGAGATAATCGAACTTCACTCCACATCCGGAACCACAGGAACACCTGTTGTATCAGGATACACTCGCCACGACATCGATGTCTGGGGAGAATGTACCGGAAGAGCCATCTGGATGGCAGGTGGAACCAAAGACAGCATTATCCAAAACTCATACGGATACGGATTGTTTACAGGAGGTCCTGGAATCGACCATGGTACCAAGACAACCGGTGCAATGGTGCTTCCAATGTCTTCAGGAAATACTGCAAGACAAATGAAAATGATGATGGACTTGAAATGCGATATCCTGACTTGTACCCCTTCATATGCTCTTTATATTGCTGAAAGTCTTGAAAAGGCAGGCTACTCTCCAGAAGATATTCCTTTAAAAGCTGGAATATTCGGTGCTGAGATGTGGACTGAAGAAATGAGAAAAGAAATCGAAACAAAACTAGGTTTAAAAAGCCATAATATTTACGGTTTAACTGAAATGATGGGTCCTGGTGTTGCTGCAGAATGCGATGAGCAGAACGGCCTTCACATTCAAGACGACCACTTCTATGCTGAAATCATTGACCCGGACACTCTTGAGAACCTCCCTGAAGGAGAAACTGGAGAACTGGTTCTCACCACCTTGACCAAGGAAGGAATGCCTATTATCAGATTCAGAACCAAGGACATCACATCTTTGAATTATGACTCCTGTCCATGTGGAAGAACCACAATTAGAATGAACAGAATCACTGGAAGAAGCGATGACAAACTCAAAGTCAAAGGAGTTCTGGTTTTCCCTTCACAAATCGAATCTGCTATCCTACAAGTGGATGGAGTTACTGCAAACTACTTGATACATATTACCAGACCTAAGATCTTAGATGAAATTGAAGTGAAAATTGAAATTTCCCCTGAGACATTCTCTGATGAGATGAGAAACCTGGAAACACTCCAAAGAGAACTCGAAGCTAAAATCCACAGTGCAATAGGCATTAAAGTGGATGTAAGCCTAGTGGAACCTGAATCCTTGCCAAGAAGTGAAGGAAAAGCAGTAAGAGTAATCGATGATAGAAATCTTGACAAATAAATATAATTAGTCATTTAAAAGATGCTTCAATAAATTAGGAGATTAAACATGAATGTGAAACAACTTTCAGTATTTTTAGAAAACAAGGAAGGAAAGTTAAAAAGTGCTGTGGATGCCATTTCCAGCAAAGGAATTAATATTAGGGCTCTTTCCATTGCAGACAGTTCCAAATACGGAATCCTCAGACTGATCGTGTCCGATAATGAAAAAGCTATCAAGGCTCTTGAGGAGAGAAAATTCGTAGTTAAGGAAACCGATGTTATTGTGGTGGGAGTAAAAGACGAACCTAATGGATTAAACAGCGTATTGGAAGTCCTGGAAGAAGCAAATGTCAATGTGGAATACCTATATGCTTTTGTAAGCACACAAGTTGATGAAGCTATTGTGGTTATGAAAATAGAAAACTGCAAGGATGTCGTTCCAATATTAAGAGAAAAGAATATCAAACTTTTATCCAAAGAAGATATTGATGCAATCTAATCATCAAATCTTTTTTTCTTTTTTTATATTTTAAAAAAATATTTTGCTATCTAAAATTATTAATTTACCCTATTTTAAAAAAAATATACTGATTTTACTGAATTTTTAAAAAAAAACATTTTTTTTAACTTTTTTTAAAAA
>Ga0256405_10006090_pt1 | contig 19774 bp, 18 predicted proteins | sample RumenRJG_02DNA_FD_189096 | JGI IMG/M metagenome (GOLD analysis project Ga0256405, IMG submission 189096) | Bovine rumen microbial communities from Lethbridge, Alberta, Canada - RJG_02 | ecosystem: Host-associated > Mammals > Digestive system > Stomach > Rumen | place: Canada: Alberta... | reverse complement strand
TGCAGAACTTGCCGTCAACATCGTAATAATTTACAGAATCGTCTTTGCCGTACTGTTTAAGGTCGATGTAATCAGTGCCATCAGGTTTTTTGAGATGATAGTTCTGTTCGTCCATGGGGTCGCGCATTGCGACTGCCTCGGTGTAGCTGACATCGAAATCAAGGCCGCCGACCGTTTCTGCGATATCAATAAACTGCTTGAAGTTGACTTTAACAGTTCTGTCGATCTTTACGCTGTAATAGTCCTCGACTACTTCGGAGAGGTACTCGGCGCCGCCGTACCAATAAGCCTGGTTCAGCTTGTTACTGATGCCAAATTTTTCCATATATACCCAGGTATCTCTCATCAGCGAAGTCAGGGTGACGGTCTTGTGCTCCTTGTTGAGAGAGATCAGCATCATTACATCGGTGTTGCCTCTGTCCTGAGAAGCGGTATCGCGGATATCCTCACCTATCAGCAGTATATTCATTACCTTTTCGTTGGATATCTTCTTCGATCTCTGCTGAAGCATCTCGCGGAGCTCTTTCTCTATGGCTTCCTCATCAAGGGTATCTGGCTCATCTACAAGATCGCGGCTGTCAACGGGAGGTTTTTCCGTCCTTATGGAATCGTCACGGTCTTTAAGCAGACCCGTGTAGTGGAAGAACAGAAACACTATTACCGCCATCAGCAGTACAAGTGCCAGAAAAATGAATCCGAGTGTAACGCCTGTCTTCTTGCGCAAACTCCAGCCGCCTCGCATATTTATGGGAAAACGCTTTTTCTTTTCTGCCTTGATCTTCGGCTCGCTATGTATGCTATCACTGTTCTTGCTGTGTTCGGCACTAGGGATCTTACCTGTGCTCATCTTTTTATCCATGGCCTTAGCAATGCTAGATTTAAGATCTTCATCAGCTTCGCTGTTTCGTTTGTTTATCATGGCATGATTTATCATGTCTCTAAGCTCTGCGGATGCCAGGGTATTCTCTTTATTTTCTTTCATAGTAAATATTCCTCTTTTCAGCGGAAAGGGCTGTAAGCCCGTTTTATGTTTACCACTGTACCTTGCTTTCTGAGTACTGTATATCTGTATAATCTCATACAGATTATATTATATATCAATTCCCATGAAAATACAACACACAAAACTAACGAATAAACCCGCGTACAAAGTGCATTTTTTAGGGCATTAGTATATATCTGTGCCGAAATTGCACGTTTTTTGGTACACTTTCGGTCTGTGAACTGCTCCTGCATGATGTCTGAATATTATTTGCAGTGGTGTATTGCATTTTTATGAAGAGTGTGGTATAATATAAAGAAAAGTTTTATCACGATATATCATAGTAATACTGAATATCAATGACGTTCGGAAAGTCAGATATGAGTTTGTGACAGAACACCGAAAGGAAAAGAAAAATGACGAATTATACAGGCTCAAAATGTATATGCTGCGAAAAACGATTCACTGACGATGACGATATAGTTGTCTGCCCCGAATGCGGCACGCCCTACCACAGAAGCTGTTATGAAAAAAATGGCAGATGTATAAACGATATACTGCATGATAAAAATGTGAGCTGGCTCCCCGATGCACCCGAACCTGAGATACCTGTTACTTCCGCATCAAATGTCAAGCGCTGTATCAGGTGCGGTGCGGAGAATGACCCGAGCCTGCGCTACTGCGAACAGTGCGGTACCCCACTTATAAATATGGACGCTCCCAGACCCTTCAACGACGAAGCAGATGATAGGCACGATCCTGCGCCCGACCCAATGAAGACCAATATCCCGGGCATAAACATGACCCCTGTAATGCTGACACAGGATTCGGATATCGACGGCGTAAAGCTGGGGGATCTGGCGAGATATGTTGGACCCAACCCTCTGGGCTTCCTTCCAAGCTTCATAAAATTCGGAAAAACCGACAGAAAGCTTTCGATGAATATATTCGCCTTCCTTTTCCCGCCGATGTACTTTATGTACCGCAAGATGAAAGGCTGGGGTTTGGCGGCAGCATTGCTGCTGGGTCTGCTAAATCTGCCGTTTATGATCGAATCTTTCAGCTCGGGAGACTACAATATAACCATAAAATTTGCCATAGATGTGAAATCGCACAATTTCCAGCTGCTGAAGCAGATAACTATGTATGTCAGTATGATACTGGAGATAATGGCAGGATTTTTTGCAAATTACCTTTACTATAAGCAGGCAAGACATGATATCTTCAAGATATACCGCGAATCCGAGGATGAAGACCGCGATGCCATAAGCGAGCGTATAATGAGAAAAGGCGGCACTTCCTACGGATATATGCTGCTGTCTTTCCTGATATATAACATCATCTCGATCGGCTCAATGCTGGTAGTTGCTAAGTATTTTTGATCAAGTTTATAAAAAATTTACAAACACCGACTGTGCAGCCCTTGACATAAAGCACAGTCGGTGTTATAATATATGAGTTAATCCTTGCTTGTATTATATCGTACAGGCGAAATCCAAAAGGAGGTGTACTAAAATGGCAAAGATCAATGAGAACTACGAGGCAATGGTCATCTTCAGCCAGAAGCTCGATGAGGAAGGCGTTAACGCGCTGACAACAAAGTTCGATGACATGATCAAGGCTAACGCTGAAAACGTAGAGCTGAACGTATGGGGCAAGCGCAAGCTGGCTTACGAGATCAACTACGAGACAGAGGGCACTTATGTACTGTGGTCTTTCAATAGCAAGACCGAATTCCCCGCAGAGCTGGAGAGAGTACTGGGCATCACTGACGGCGTTATACGTTTCCTGATCACTACTAAGTAAGTGACGGAAAGAATCAGAAGTATCAGCAGTTTGATGGAATGAGTATTTTTATTGAAAGGAATTAGAGTTATGCTGAACAGAGTTATTTTGATGGGTAGGATCACACAGGATCTTGAAGTAAGACAGACTCCTAACGGACAGGCTGTAGTTACATTCAATGTCGCAGTAGATCGTAATTTCAAGGATCAGAACGGTCAGTATCAGTCTGATTTTATCACCTGCGTTGCATGGAGACAGCATGCTGAGTTTATCGGAAAATATTTCGGTAAGGGCAGAATGATCGCTATCGAGGGCAACCTCAGAACAAGAACTTACGAAGATAAGAACGGCACAAAGCACTACGTTACGGAAGTATTTGTAGACAGTGTTTCGTTTACCGGTGAAAAAGCCAACCAGGGCGGCGGTAATTATTCAAATAATTACGGCGGCGGAAATGGCGGCTACGGTAACAATGGCGGCTACTCAAATGGCGGAAACGGCGGATTTGGAGGAAATAACTTCAATAACGGAGGAAACTTCGGCGGCGGTTTCGGCGGAAATAACGGCGGCAATCAGAACAATTTCAACAATAACAATAATCAGGCACCGTCTAACGATGCGCTGAACATCGGTGACCTGTCGGAGTTTGAAGATGTACTTTCAGACGACGGCGTACCATTCTGATAAGATCATTAAAACGAATTTTGATAATTCCTAACGAGGAGGGAAGATCATACCATGGAAAAGGAAAGAACTGGCGGCAGACCTGTTAAGAGAGGTCGCAAGAAGGTTTGTATGTTCTGTGTTGACAGAGCTGAAAAGATCGATTACAAGGATATCACTAAGCTCAGAAAGTGCATGACAGAAAGGGCAAAGATCCTGCCCCGCCGTGTAACAGGCACTTGCGCTTATCATCAGAGAGAGCTGACTAAGGCTATCAAGAGAGCTAGACACGTTGCTCTTCTGCCTTACGTTGCAGACTAATATGATTTTACGAGGTATCCTTCGGGATACCTCTGTTTTTATATTGGAACGATTTTTATGTCGGATCGTCGGCTGATCTGTCGTCGTGACAGAGAAATGACCGATGATTATTTCGTGCCAAAAGGCGCAAAAGGGCGGATATAAGCCACAGTTACCACTGCGGTTTATATCTGCTCTTTCAGAAGTTTTCTGCATAGCATTTCCTCTTGCAATGAGAGGAGAAATATGTTATAATATAAAAAAGCAGATATACTGTTTTTGTATGAAATGTTCAGACGAAAGGAGCTTTTATGGAAAAGCGTACTGATATAAAGAACGGCACTCTGATGCCGATGATACCTACCAGAGATCTGGTCGTTTTTCCCGGAATGAGCGTCAATTTCGACGTGGGCAGGGAAATGTCTATACAAAGTCTGCATAACGCAAGAAACGATTTCAGCGGTGATGTCTTCCTGTGTGCGCAGAAAGATATAAATGTTGAAGCCCCCGAGAAAAAGGATATGTTCAGGATAGGTACTATTGCGAATATCCGTCAGGTCATAAAAAGCCCGGGCGGCGTTTGCAGGTGCATGGTGAGAGGTGTCCGCAAGGCGAGACTTGCGGAGATGATAGTCCACGATGACTGCTATGAAGCTGTTGTGAAACCTCTGCCAAATTATTCCAAGGATAAACTGTATAATCACGAGCTTGACGCTGTTGAACGCGAAGTCCGCAAGGCTTTCGAGGAATACGCTAGACTTATGCCCAAGATGCCTCAGGAGATATATACCGCGGTAATGGGCGCTAAAACTGCTTCTGAGCTCTTTGAAGCTGTGGCATTCAACGTGCCTCTGGCTTTCATTGACAGACAGGCTCTGCTTGAAGCACAGTCCGCAGGCGAAAAGCTTGTTCTGATGATGACTATCCTCGCAAGGGAGATAGATGTGCTCTCTCTTGAAAAGGAGATACATGAGCAGGTACAGAGCCAGATAGAAGATAATCAGCGGGAATATTATATCCGCGAGCAGATAAAGGCTCTCCAGAACGAACTGGGCGAAGGCGGCTTCGATGGTTCTGACGAGGGCGAGATACAGAAGTATTACGAAAAGATCGAAGAACTCAAAGCCCCCGATGAAGTCAAGGAAAAGCTGAATGATGAAGTCAGAAGACTTTCGCGTATGGCTGGTTCTTCGCAGGAAGCTGTTGTGATAAGAGGTTATCTTGATACTGTTCTCGGTCTGCCATGGGGCGTTTACACCAAGGATACAGCCGATGTTAAAAAGGCACAGGCTGTCCTTGATAAAGATCACTATGGTCTGAAAAGGGTCAAGGAGAGGATCATCGAGAACCTTGCAGTGAGGGCGTTAACTCCCGATATCAAGGGTCAGATAATCTGCCTTGTGGGACCTCCCGGTGTTGGTAAGACATCCGTTGCCAAATCTGTTGCAAGGGCGCTTAACCGTAAGTTTGTCCGCGTATCTCTCGGCGGTGTCAAGGACGAGAGCGATATCAGAGGTCACAGAAAGACCTATGTCGGCGCTATGCCGGGACGTATCATAAATGCAATGAAGCTTGCGGGTTCGAGCAATCCCGTTATGCTGCTTGACGAGATAGACAAGATGAGCAACGATTTCAGGGGCGACCCCTCATCGGCTATGCTTGAAGTTCTCGACAGCGAGCAGAACAATGCTTTCCGCGACCATTATACCGAAATTCCCTATGACCTCAGCAGTGTGCTGTTCATAACCACAGCTAATACTCTGGATACCGTTGCCGCACCTCTGCTGGACAGAATGGAGGTCATCGAGCTTTCAAGCTATACCCGCGAGGAGAAATTCAATATCGCAAAGAAGCATCTGGTGAAAAAGCAACTCGAAAAGCATGGCCTGACTTTCTCTATGATGAAGCTGACCAATGACGGCATATATCAGCTGATAGACGGTTACACCCGTGAAGCAGGCGTGAGAACCCTCGAAAGAACAATTGGTTCGCTGTGCAGAAAGGCTGCAAGGGAGATAGTCGAGAACGATGTCAAGAAAGTAACATTCAGTGCCAAGAATATCCCCGATTATCTGGGACATATCAAGTATCTGCCCGATGATGCCGCAAAGGAAGACCAGATAGGCTGCGTAAACGGTCTTGCATGGACTGCTGTCGGCGGCGTGCTGATGCCCCTTGAAGTTCTTGTGCTTGACGGCAAGGGCAAGATAGAACTTACAGGTTCACTTGGCGATGTCATGAAAGAGTCTGCAAAGATAGCTGTAAGCTACTGCCGCAGCATAGCAGAAGAATACGGTATCGAAAAGGATTTCTACGAGAAAAAGGATATGCATATCCACGCACCCGAGGGTGCTGTGCCCAAGGACGGTCCTTCCGCGGGCGTTACGATGATAACCGCTATTGTATCCGCACTCAGCGGCAGAAAAGTCCGCGCAGATGTTGCAATGACGGGCGAGATAACTCTTACAGGCAAGGTTCTGCCTATTGGCGGTCTGCGTGAAAAGACAATGGCTGCTTTCAAGGCTGGCGTTAAGACTGTTATTGTCCCCGAAAAGAACAGGGGAGATCTTGACGAGATAGACGACGTTGTAAAGGACGGTCTTGAATTCGTGTTTGCCGAAAGGATATCCGATGTGCTTGATGCGGCACTGGTAAAGCCACCCGAGAACGCTGTTCTGCCCGATATGATGGGTAATCCTCAGCCGAGAGTAAGAGCGAGAAGCAGAAAGACTGTATAACATTTATAGGAGGCTGTTATGTTTAATTTGAAAAGAGAACTAACTTGTGGTGATGAAAGTTATAATGAAATTGCGGATTTTTTAAAAGAAAACCGTAAAGAAAAATATTCTTTGTCGATTTATAATAGTCTTGAACAATCTACAATTGAGGTAATATGTTCCGTTGATGATATAGTTGATGTAGTTGCGTATATCTCGTGCGTAGAGCATGACTTTCCGATGTGGATAGGTGTAAATGAATTAACGGAATCCTATGTTGTTGGAATGGAGTTTACAAGGGGCGTTCTAACTACTCCGTCTATATGTAAATGGAAAGAAGGCAAATTGATCAAGATAGACATTTAAAGTGTTATGTAATAAGAAATAACGGAGAAACAAAATGGAACAGATATGGAAAGATATGTATGATGCGGCAGAAGCTGTCCTCGGTGCGCGTAAGATATCGGATTACGTTACCTGCGGCGAAGTGTCTGCGGCTGTGCTGTCAAAATCAGGAAAGATATACACAGGCGTGTGTATCGATACCTGTTCGACTCTTGGGATATGCGCTGAGAGAAATGCCATATTCAACATGATAACAAACGGCGAGCAGGAGATAGCCAAGGTGCTGTGCATATCCCCGAACCCATCAAAAGGTGCGCCCTGCGGGGCTTGCAGAGAGCTGATGGTCCAGCTGATGCCCGAAAGCTACAAGGATATCGAGATAATGATGGACTACGAAGCCGGGCGAATAATGACCCTCGGGGAACTTACGCCTGAGTGGTGGATAGGATAAACATACAAACAGAGGAGGGCTGAACGGTGACTTTGTCTACCGTGGCTGCCCTCTTTTTGTGAAATAAAAGACAGGAGTGAATGGGATGAAACCGCTGAATTTCAATAAGGCAGAATTTATCACCTCATACGGCAAGCTTTCTCAGATACCCGAGTCCGACAGACCCGAGTTCGCATTCTCGGGCAGGTCGAATGTGGGCAAAAGTTCGCTGATAAATAAGATATTCAACCGCAAGAACATGGCAAGGGTCAGCTCTGTTCCCGGAAAGACCGTGACCATAAATTTCTTCTCGGTGGAAGACGTTTATTTTGTTGACCTTCCGGGCTACGGCTATGCCAATGTATCGAAGGGTGAGAAAAAAGGCTGGGGCGACCTTATCGGCGGATATCTTGCTGACTTTGACCGCGACCTTGAACTGGTGTTCCAGCTGATAGATATGCGCCATGCCCCCAGCAAGGACGATATTCAGATGATAAACTATCTCATCGATAACGAGATACCTTTTGTTATCGTGCTGACAAAGGCTGATAAGCTGAAACCCACCGCCCGCAAGGAGCGCATGGAAGCTTTCAAAGATGAGATACCCTACTTTGAGGATATCCACTGCATACCTTTCTCCGCAGTTACGGGAGAGGGTGTGGATGACCTGAAAGCCATCATCGAGGAGATACGCGAAGACTGGTACGCACGTGCTGAAAATGGGTCAGAAGAGGAAGATATCCCCGAAGAAACGCCCGATGATGAAGACGATACCGAGCCGCCAACAGGGTTTCTCACCCCTAACCACAACAGATAAAAGATTTAAAATATTAATATAAAATATTCAATATACCCCTTTACATTTACACTGTAATGTGCTAAAATATAATTATAATTTAGCACTTTACAATATGAAAAATACAGTAAATGTAAAGGAGTGTTTTTTATGCGTGATAAATTAGAGATAGCAAATCTGGACGAGCTTTATGAAGCGATACTCTGCCTTGAAACTCTTGAAGAGTGCAGGCTTTTCTTTAAAGACCTCTGTACAGTCCCTGAGCTGAAAAGCTTTTCACAGCGTTTTCAGGTGGCAAGGATGCTGACAGACAAGCACGTATACAGCGATATCGTCAAGGAGACCGGCGCATCCACAGCTACTATAAGCCGCGTGAACAGGTCACTTTCTTATGACGGCAGCGGCGGATATAATATAGTCTTCGACAGGCTGGAGAAGAAAAAGGAAACCGAGGAATGAACGGCTACGGCAGTTTTGCCAGATATTACGACGCCTTGCAGAAAGACGTTCCCTACGGAGCGATAGCTGCAAGGATACGTCAGCTGGGGCTTGAATACAGCAGTGAGAACGAGGTGGTCGTTGAACTGGGCTGCGGCACAGGCAGACTTTGCCGTGAACTTGAAAAGCTGGGGCTGGATGTTATCGGCGTTGACATATCTGCGGATATGCTGGAAGAAGCTGAAGAACAGCGTACACCTGACAGCGACATCACTTATATATGTCAGGATATGTCGGAACTCGACCTCTGGGGCGCGGCGGACATCATCGTCTGCGTGCTTGACGGCATGAACCATCTCCCGAATGAGGAAGCTTTCCGCAGGACGGTGGAGCGTGCTTCAATGTTCACCTGTGACGGCGGGCTGTTTATATTTGATGTGAATACCGAGTACAAGCACCGTGAGGTACTGGGCGACAACAGTTTCGTCTATGAACTTGACGGGCTGTTCTGTGCATGGAGGAATAACTGCCGTGCAGACGGCAGGGTTGATATCGCTCTGGATTTCTTCGCTGAAAAAGAAGACGGCAGCTATACCCGCGAGACAGAGTATATCACAGAGATACTGCTCTCCCGTGAGCTTATCGAGCGGATTGCTGAGGAATTCGGTTTTGAAAAGGTAGGCATCTATGACGGACTTACCGATGACCCGCCCGACAGCAAGACCGAGCGTGAGCTTTATGTTTTCAGGCGAAAGCCTAGGGGATTATAAATAGATATAAACACTTAGAGGGTAAGTCGATGGAAGATAAATATACTGATTTTGAAGAATATGATATTGCAGATCTGGAACTAATTATTAATGAACAAAGAGATCTGTATTCTGAGGAGGAGCTTGATCGGGCAAAGGAAGTGCTTGAACGTAAAAGGGTTGAGGAAGCATCGATCAGAAATGCTTCTGCTGCATCATCAAAAGATGTGTATCTCACGTTTACACTGCTTTGCGTATGCGCACTTCTGAATCCAATTTGCGGCATCGTATCGAGTATTGTTGTGGGGATAAAGGGTTCATCAAAGCTTCGTGGGTATATGAAGACTTTGGTAGCGGCGACGATCGTATCGCTTATACTGAGAGTATATTTAGCATATGGCGGTATCATGCCTTTCATATGATTTTTAGATTAGGAGATAGTTAAATTGGGAAGAATAGTAAGAGCAATATCAAAGGATGCTTCGGTGGTATGCTCTGCCATTGATGGCAAGGATATAGTTGAGGAGATAGAGCGTGTTCATGAGTCCTCGGCGGTGGTAACAGCCGCCCTTGGCAGACTTGCTATGGGTACTTCGCTGATGGGCTTCGGCATGAAAGGCGAGGACGACAAGATAACCGTTAAGATAGAAGGCGGCGGACCTGCAGGTCAGCTGATAGCTGTTGCGGACAGCTACGGCAACGTAAAGGCTGATGTTATGCAGCCTGTGGTCGAACTTCCGCCTAATGCCATAGGCAAGCTTGATGTTGCAAGTGCAGTCGGAACGGACGGTACTATCACCGTTATAAAAGACCTTGGTCTTAAAGAGCCATATGTCGGACAGGTGCCCCTTATCAGCGGCGAGATAGCTGAGGATATAACAGCCTACCTTGCCCAGAGCGAGCAGGTACCAAGCGTGTGCGCTCTTGGTGTACTGGTAAATGCTGATCTGACAGTAAAGAACGCAGGCGGTTTCCTGATACAGGTGCTCCCTTTCGCAAGTGATGAGATAATCACACAGATCGAGAAGAATATACAGGCTATGCAGTCTGTGACCAGGCTTATGGAAGACGGCAGGACTACCGACGAGATAGCACTGATGGCTCTTGATGGTCTTGAGCCCAATGTGCTTGATGATTTCAAAGTGGAGTATCGCTGTGACTGCTCGCGTGAGAGAACAGAGAGAGTGCTGATCTCCCTTGGTGTTGATGAACTTAATGACATCATCAAGGATGGCGAGGATATCGATATCAAATGCCACTTCTGCGGCAAGCATTACAGCTTCACCCCCGATGAAGTGCGCAAGCTGATAGCTGAAAGCAAGGAATAAGATCAGCTTGACATATAGTTTGTAATAGAGTATAATAGCTATGGTCGAACATTGGGATAAGGCTCACGTGATCTGCGGTATGCGGTGATCGTGAGCTTCTCCTTTTAAATTGAAAATGACGGTAGTGCGGGGGATTCTTGCACTGAAAATAAAGTTAACCGTGGATTAAAAAATTAAAATAAAAAAATATTATTTTTCTTGAAAAAAGGGGTTGACAAATCGCTTGCAATGGTGTATAATAGATACTGTTGTGAGGGACAAAACAAAAACGAAAACCTCACAAAGTCCAGCAAAATGGGGGTTTAGCTCAGCTGGGAGAGCATCTGCCTTACAAGCAGAGGGTCACAGGTTCGAGCCCTGTAGTCCCCACCATCAAGAGTTTGAATAAAACTCTTACGGCCCGGTAGTTCAGTTGGTTAGAACGCCGCCCTGTCACGGCGGAGGTCGTGAGTTCGAGCCTCATCCGGGTCGCTTGTGTCGAAAGACACTGTCAATTAAATATTGGCACTTGCGGATTTAGCTCATCTGGTAGAGCGCCACCTTGCCAAGGTGGAGGTAGCGAGTTCGAGCCTCGTAATCCGCTCTTTTTTATGGCGCTATAGCCAAGTGGTAAGGCGTGGGTCTGCAACACCCTGATCCCCAGTTCAAATCTGGGTGGCGCCTCTGAGTGATGATTATATGATCATCACTCTTTTTTTATAACTATAATTACGAGGTGATATAATGGTAAAGGGCATACATCATATTTCCCTGAAATGTCACGGCGGGGAAGAACTGGCGGCGGTCAAGGGACTTTACTGTGATATACTGGGACTTTCGGTCAAACGCGAATGGAAGGATGGTATAATGTTCGATGCGGGCAACTGCCTTATCGAAGTATTCACCAACGGCGAGGGCGTCAAGACAACAGGTGCTGTACAGCATTTTGCTTTTGCTGTGGACGATGTTGACGGCATGATCGAAAAGGTACGCAGTGCGGGCTATGAGGTATTTAAAGGACCCAAGGATATCTGTATACCCTCTGAACCGCCTCTGCCTGCAAGAATGGCTTTCTTCTATGGTGCCCTTGGTGAGGAGATAGAATTGTTCTGCGAGAAGTAATATACGTACTGTGGTAACAGGTTGCCCCTCAGCTGCGACTGTGTCGGCAGCGTCCTCGGGGCGAGAAATCGGATTCGCTTCGCTGTCCGATTTCATGCGCGGGCAATATTATACTGACGTAGAAAGAGCGTGGACGTTATTTTGTCCACGCTCTGATTTTGTTATTGCCCGCGCCTAATGTGGTCGTGAGATAGTATGCTATTACTTGATTGTTGCTACGTCGCTTTTGCGCCTTGACCGAGAGGCTCTGCCTCTAACAATCAGCTTTGCTGATTGTGTGCTCATCCGCAAGCCTGCTAGCGCGAGGCATATGCCGACGCAGTCGCATAAACCGCGCGCTTTATTTCCTTGGCATTTTATCCTAAGTACAGCAAAGTTATCTCCCTGCCAAAAATTAATGAACACACTAACGCTTCGCTTTTAGTGTTATGAATTGTGAATTATGAATTATGAATTATATTATCACGCCTTCGAGGTGGTCACATTCGTGCTGTATTATCTGCGCCACAAATCCCGTAAAATCGCCGCGTTTTTTATTGAAATCCGTATCCTGATATTCAACGGTGATCTTTTCCCATCTCTTGGTCTTGCGCACACCTGTCAGCGAAAGACAGCCCTCTTCGGTCTCGTAGGGCTGAGCTTTCTTCACTATCACAGGGTTTATCATCACGATATCCATGATACCCGCCGTGAAGATAATGATGCGTTTATTATACCCTATCATGTTCGCCGCCATGCCGACGCACCTGTCGTGGTTCGCTTTCAGTGTGTCTTTCAGGTCAGTGACTATCTGCATATCATTTCTGTCCGCTTTTGTGGACTTCTGCTTTAAAAACAGAACGTCGTGTACTATCTCTCTTACCATATCATCAACTCATTTCGTCTATTATCTTTTTCAGTTCCCGTGCAGTCTCAATGGTGATTCCCGCCACAGCCCGAAGTTCTTCCATGGATGCCCTTTTCAGCGCTTCCTTTGTCTTGAATTCCCGCAGCAGCTTCTGAGCTTTCTTGTCGCCCACACCCCTGACCTGTGTGAGCTCCAGGGTGAATGAACTCTTCTTCCGTTTGGATTTCTGGTAGCTTATGGCTACGCGGTGAACTTCGTCCTGTATCTGTGTTACCAGTGAAAAAGCGCTTCGGCTTTTCAGCAGGGATATCTCGCCGTTTCCTGTGGCTATCGCTCTCGTGCGGTGATGGTCGTCCTTTACCAGACCATACAGCGGAACTTTTATCCCAAGCCGTTCAAGCACGGGGCGTATCGTGTTCACGTGACCGTTGCCGCCGTCCAGAAGTATCAGGTCGGGCAGTTGTGAAAAGCCCTCGTCCTCGCCCTTTTTGTATTCTGCAAACCGCCTTTCGATGACCTCTGTCATACAGGCGTAGTCATTCTGCTCGAACACGGTTTTTATGGCGAATTTACGGTAGAATTTCCGACAAGGTCTGCCGTTCTCGAAAACTACCATGCCCGCCACCATATCGCTGGAAGCAAGGTTCGATATATCGTAGCACTCGATGAAGCGGGGAGGTTTTTCCATGCCCAGTGCTCTCGCCAGTTCTTCCAGCCCTGCGACTTCGCGGCCTGTTCTGCCAACGCGGACGGATATGAATGCGTTGGCATTGTTCTTTGCAAGAGTACAAAGCTTTGTCAGATGTCCTCTTTTTGGTACAGTTACATATATTGCATGGTTGTATTTCTCACGGAGATACTGTTCCAGCATTTCGATATCAGCGGGCTCTTCCGCCAACAGGATATTTTTGGGCGCTTCCTCTTTCATTGCATAAAAACTCAGCGCGAACTCTTCCAGCATCTGCGCTGGCTCGGCACGATCTCCGAGGTAGTAGTCAGCTTTGTCCGTAAGCCTGCCACCGCGGTACATTATCACGCTTGCACAGGCTATTTCCACATTCTGGGATATGGCTATGATGTCACAGTCGGGGATAGTCTCATCAATGACTTTCTGGCTTTCGGCGGCTTTGGTTATGGCTTGTATCCTGTCACGAAGTTTTGCGGCGAGCTCAAATTCAAGCTCTTCCGCCGCACGTTCCATCTCGGCGATCAGCCTTTCAACGGACTGTGCCGAACCGTTTTTGATATAGTCGACAGCTTGTGCGACGGTCTTGCGGTACTCTTCCTCGCTGAAATGCCCCGTGCAAACGCCCATGCACCTTTTGATGTGGTAGTTAAGGCAGGGACGCTCCTTTTTTATATCACGAGGGAAAACTTTTGTACAGGTAGGCAGTCTGAATACCTTGTTTGCTTCCTCCACGGCCTGCTTCACCGTGAATGAACTGGTATAGGGACCGATATACTCCGCACCATCGTCTGACTTCTGCAAAACCGCCTGTATTCGCGGATATTGCTCGTTTGTTACGCGGATATAGCTGTAACCCTTGTCATCTTTCAGCAGGATATTGTACTTCGGTGTATGCATCTTTATCAGCGAACATTCCAGCACAAGGGCTTCAAACTCGCTGTCCGTCACGATAAACTCGTAGTCATGCACGTTTGATACCATCTTCCACACCTTCGGCAGATGATCCTGCCCCTTGCGGAAATAGGAAGTCACGCGGTTGTGCAGGTTCTTCGCCTTGCCGATGTATATTATCTTTCCGCTCTTGTCTTTCATGATATAGACCCCTGGCGAAGTGGTAAGCTTTGAGGTCTTGTCCCGCAGATAGGGCAGACGCGGGTTGTGTTCTTCGGTGATATGCATATATCCTCCATTCAAGAATTATCCCCCGTCCGCAGACAGGGGATATTATCATTTCGGTATTTCGTGCGCTGTTATTTTATAACATCTTTGAGGGCTTCATATTCCGCTTTGATAGCGCTGTAATATACACAGCCTTCCTTTTTGCCGAACTGCTTTATCATGCGGATATAAAGCTGTTGCCTTGAGGGAACTTCCCTGAAAAGCTGACGTATCAGTTCAACATCTTCGGTGGAACATTTGCCGTCAAGCAGCTGTTCAAGTCTGTCGCCTGAGATATTATCAACAGGAGATTCAGCGGGCTTTTCGGTTTTCTTCTTGGTGCGGGATCTTGCTGCTTTGGCAGGCTTCTTTTCCTCTTCGGATTTTTTTGCATCGTCGGATTTCTTGGACCTGGTAGTTTTAGCTTTGGTGGTCTTAGCCTTTTTCTTTGCCGGCTTTTCCTCGGCAGCAGGTGCCTCCCTGGAAACTTCCCCGGTCTTCTCGCTAACGACCTCTTCGCTCTTCTCGACCTTTGCGGGTCCTTCTGCGGGAACATCTTTCTTCGCGGGAGCATCATCCTTGACAGGAGTTTCGACCTTAGCGGGAACTTCTGTCTTGACAGTTTCCTCTGCCTTTGGAGTTTCCTCGACAGGCTGTGTTTTTACAGTGTCGGGGCTGACATACTCGGGGTGCTCTGCGGCATACATCTCTTTAAGACGGAGATATTTCGGCCGCAGAAGCTTATAAAGCTCGGTGGCGTCCTGCTTGTAATCCTTGGCAAGAGCGTTGTGGAATTCTTCCTTGGTATCGGAATTTATCAGCAGCTGTGAGATGTGATTTATCATCTCTGCCGTGCAGTCGGCTTTTTTCATTATCTCTTTGAGCGATGCGAAAAATGCCTTGTTCTGAGCCTTAGGCTTCTCTGCGGGCTTTTCGCTCTTCGGAGCTTCCTTTACAGGCTCGGTTTTGGGTTCTTCCTTGGAAGTTTCAGTCTTGGGAACTTCGACCTTTGCTGGTTCTTCCTTGACTTCGGCTTTTACCTCGGCAGGCTCGGCTTTCTTCTCGGCTTTTTCTGCTTTCTTCACATCGATGATGGAATAAGCACTGAACGAAGCCTCAAGAGCATTCAGCTCCTCTGCACTTATGGTGAATTCATCTTCCTTTGCGGGAGCGGTTTTCTTCGCCTGCTTAGGTGCTTTCTCCTTTGCGGGTTCCTGCTTGGGTGCGGGTTTTGCAGTGCGCTTCTCGGTGAGGTCTGCACTCATAGCAACAGCCTTTTCCGAAGTCTCGCTCTTGGCGACAGGCTGTTCTTTCTTCTCGGGCAGAACTTTCGCTGGCTCAGCCTTAACGGGAGCAGTTTCCTTTACCTCGGTAACTTCCTTAACGGGCTCTTCCTTGGTGTCGGGAGTTTCCTGTTCCTGCTCGCTGTCCGAAATATCCTCGGCAGGAGCAAATACAGCTGTATCCGTATCGTCGTCATCATCCGGGATAGGCTGTTTCTTTCCGCCTGCATAGTTGATAGCCTGAGCTATGGTCTTGGTGCGGTAAACTATGCAGTCCGGAGCTGCTATGTACTTGCCGTGCCAGAAATCGTGCAGGAAATCAAAGCTCTTGTCGTTGCTGATAACGAAAATATGGCTGTAATAGTTCTTGCTCACAAGATATCCCAGCAGTGTTGAAAGCTGGAAATCCAGTGCGTTCTTTCCGCCTACGTGTACCTTGAAGTACTCAACTTCGGCTTTGGATATCAGCACCTTCTGGTGCATCTCAAAATTGATGGTGTCCGCATTCTCACTGTAAAAAATGATGACGCGGTCATACTCGGTCAGGCTGTCTATGCCTGTCAGACCCTTTGACTTTACATTTTCAAAGTCGATAAGATAAATTTTCATCTGTCTTGTCCTTTCGGTATGTTACGGAAAGGCAGTGTAATGTACAATATCGGCTCACACAGAACCTCGGTACCGTTCAGACATTCCTGCGGCTGTCCCTCGCCGCACATAAAGGTATTGCGCACCTGTGCGAAAGGGAAAGTATCCGCTTCGGATAAAGTGATATTTTTGTATCGCATATATGGGCGTACCCGATATATGCCATCGCTTATGTGTATCAATTACAGTTTATGACCTTGCCTGAAAATATGGGATAGGTCAAGTGGGATATATGTCAGTCGGTATAAAGAACTCCGTACTGCCGCAGTAACAGACTGCACTGCCGCGTCCGTTTCGGATTCGGTGAAAACATATCACCGTCACTGATATTATACCATATAAAATACAAAATGTAAAGATATAGGGATATATTTTCCTTTAATTATTACGGATTTATTTTCACGGATATGACAGACTGAAAATATGATATCCCGACATTTAAGGTTTATGTGAAGGGGTGACATTGGTGCGAAATTGTTTTTGCAGGAATTGCGGTGTTAAAATTCAATTTAGCGAAAATAGGCGTAAATATGGCATTTTAAGATTATTTATCCGATGTTTTCAGCAAAATATCTTTCCTGTAAATACAGAACTATTCCGACTATTTGCATAAATATAAAGATGAAATTTGCAATAATTATTCCGAATGTACTAAAATTCACCGATATTCTGAAATTTTGCGTTTCTGGACTTGCAAAACCGAAAAGAGTGTGCTATAATAATAGGGCAGTGTGAGTCCGGAGCGTACAAGTGTACGCCGTAGTCGGACTCTGACAGTAATTATTTATTTAAGATGGGAGTTTTTACAATGGCATTGAAGAATGAGTACCTCCAGAAGGTATACGAGCAGGTTGAGAAGAGAAACCCCGGCGAGAAGGAATTCCACCAGGCAGTTTATGAGGTTCTTGAGAGCCTTGTTCCTGTTGCTGACAAGAGACAGGACCTTATCGATGCAGGCGTTTTCGACAGAATAGTTGAGCCTGAGAGACAGGTAATGTTCCGTGTTCCCTGGGTTGATGACAACGGCAAGGTACAGGTAAACAGAGGTTTCCGTATCCAGTTCAACTCCGCTATCGGACCTTACAAGGGCGGTCTGAGATTCCACCCCACAGTATGCGCTTCCGTTATCAAGTTCCTGGGCTTCGAGCAGACTTTCAAGAACAGCCTGACCAGCCTTCCTATGGGCGGCGGCAAGGGCGGTTCCGACTTTGACCCTCAGGGCAAGTCCGACGCTGAAGTTATGAGATTCTGCCAGAGCTTCATGACTGAGCTCTGCAAGCACATCGGTGCTGATACAGACGTTCCCGCTGGTGATATCGGTGTTGGCGGAAGAGAGATCGGCTACCTGTTCGGTCAGTACAAGAGACTGAGAAACGAGTTCGTAGGCGTTCTGACAGGTAAGGGTATGGAATACGGCGGATCCCTGATCAGACCTGAGGCTACAGGCTACGGTGCTGTTTACTATGCAGTTGAGATGCTCAAGCACTACAATGATTCCATCGAGGGCAAGACCTTTGCAGTATCCGGCTTCGGTAACGTTGCTTGGGGTACTATCAAGAAGGTTAACGAGCTGGGCGGTAAGGTAGTTACTATCTCCGGTCCTGACGGTTATATCTACGACAAAGACGGCATCACAGGCGAGAAGGTAGATTACCTGCTGGAGATGAGAGCTTCCTGCAGAAACAGAGTTCAGGATTATGCTGACAAGTTCGGTGTACCTTTCTATGCAGGCAAGAAGCCTTGGGAGGCTAAGGCTGATATCTATATGCCTTGCGCTACTCAGAACGAGGTAAATCTTGATGATGCTAAGAATATCGTTGCTAACGGTGCTAAGTACTATATCGAGGTTGCTAATATGCCTACAACTGCTGATGCTGTTGCATACCTGAAGGAAAACGGTCTGAATGTTGCTCCTTCAAAGGCAGTTAACGCAGGCGGCGTTTCCGTTTCCGGTCTGGAAATGAGCCAGAACTCCATGAGATATAACTGGACAGCTGAAGAGGTTGACGCTAAGCTGCACCAGATCATGAAGAATATCTTCGACGCTTCTGTTAAGGCTGCTAATGAGTACGGTCTGGGCGATGACCTGATCGCAGGTGCTAACATCGCAGGCTTCCTGAAGGTCGCTAAGGCTATGAAGGCTCAGGGCGTGGTATAATTCAAGCCATTTAAACTATATAGTCCTTATATATCAATATACCCGTCGGTTTCGGCGGGTATATTTTTATGCACAAAACGACCGCATACAGCCTGTGCCGTATACGGTCGTTTTTTATATTACTGTTATCTCTTCGCGTACTTTTTCAAGTTCTTCCACGAATATGTTATCGGTAGCACTCAGCCGATAGCTCGACTGATATATCAGCACATCCTTGTTGGTCTTGCGGATGTTGGGTGTGCTGCGCTGTACCAGCTTGCAGCGGTCAAGAATCTCCTGCGGCATTGGCGATACCCACATATATGATTCGGGGCACGCCGACAGTATATCGAACTGACTTCCTCTTTCGTATACATATATATGCCGTCTGTGAGGATTGAGTTCAGTGTTTTTCTTCTGGTATACTGCCGATATATTCGGTACGGTATTGTCACCGTGAAGTATCTCGATGTACTTTTCAAGGGTCTCTTCAGTTATCTCTTTTTCATTGGCAAGAGGGCTGTCCGCACTCATTATCAGCACATAATCGTACTCCCAGCTGTTGTGTATCGTGAGATTTTTTTCCTCCAGCAGCGGCAGAAAAAAGCTCTCGTATGCGATGGGATATCGTATTATACCCATATCATATTCACACTCCACCACCGAGTTTATAGCCTCCATCGAGTTGGTTTCCTTTATCTTGATATCCATTGCCTTCCTGTCCGATACCCTGTTCAGAAAACAGGTGAATGCATGGGTGATGTAGCTTGCGCGGGGCAGAAGCAGTGAAAAGCTCACCCTGTTGCTCACATTGTCCTTGTAAAGATTCTCCATCTTATCAAGCTGAACGAGTATGGCTTTAGCGTACTGCAAAAACTCCTTGCCCTTGTCCGTAGGCACTACACCCTTTGCAGACCTTTTGAATATCGGTATACCGACCTCGTGTTCCATTTCTTTTATAGCCTTTGAAAGATTGGGCTGACCCATATAAAGCGCCGCCGCCGCCTTGGTTATCGACCCCAGCCGCTCAACTTCCACAATGTATCGAAGATGTGTCAGGTTCATTTTCATCACTCCGTTATATAGAAAAGTACATATTGACATATGTATTATACAATATAAATTTTTATATGTCAAGAGCGGATATCACCTATAAATGTAATTGCCGTTAGCGTACAAAAAACTATCTTCAAAGAAAATACCATTTTTTTAGCGTGTCTATTGACAAATGGTTAAAAATGTAATATAATTAACCGTAGACGACATGATCTTCATATTTATCCCGATCTTGTCAGTGTCGCCAAGCACAGCACAAGCGGCCGGGATAAGTAATTTTTATTGTCGGGATAAAATAGTTTTAGTCGGGTCCATGTCGTTAA